>FUFK010045053.1_pt1 | contig 27926 bp, 21 predicted proteins | sample 1021851 | NCBI WGS metagenome assembly FUFK01 (sample SAMEA51879418, study PRJEB19060) | metagenome
CCTCCTCACGACCATGGCCCCAGTTGGGCAGTATATGGACAAGCTGCTGGCAAGACGGAGATGACAGACTGGAAATGTCTNAAGAANCCAACGTCGGATGAGCCGGGGCTGGTGGAAAAAGTAAAGACATATATTTTAGAGCCTGGTATGGCTTACGCCTACAAAATTGGCGATTTACATTCACCCTACCGAAAGGATACAACAAAATTAATTCGTGTAGAGGGTATTAACATGGATAATGTTACCCGCGATACTTACATGGTGGCGCCAGATTAAATTAGGGAAACACAACCTGGCGTTATTCGTCGAGCGTAGGACCAGAACCACGAACCCTCGTCTGTCGCATTAAGCGTCTATATTTGTCTGCATCGTAACCCGTTCCACGATGGAGAAGACACCGGTTGTCCCAAATCACTAAATCGCCGGGTTGCCACTCGTGGGTGTAAATGCATTCTGGCTGTGTTGCTTTTACCAGGAGATCATCCAAAAGCTCCCTTCCCGCGTCTTCTGCCCAACCCGCTATGGATTTCGCATGAGATCCGATATAGTAGTTCTTTTTCTTATTGGCTGGGTTCTTTCTAACGAGCTTCTGGTAAACCGGAGGAAGTGAGGCGGCGTGTGCTGGGTCCACATCTGCGACTTTTGATCGAGAAAAAACATAATCGTGGATTACTTCCAGAGGCTCAATCAGTTCTCGAACTTCACTAGACAGCCTCGAATAAGCAGCCCGAGCACTTACATACTCCGTGTCACCGCCATGCTCCGGCACCTCATANACTGACATTATTGATACAAAACTCGGAACTTTGCGAAAAGAAGAGTCGGAATGCCACATATTATTCCCTGTCAAAAAACGCGTTTGTTTGTGACTGTTGCCTGCGACACTACCGTCTGGTTGCACATTTCCAATGGTTCCAAAATAGTTAACCACGCCGTCTCTTCCCAAAGAAACGTGATTTGGTTCAGGTTCGCCTAACTTTTTCGTAAATTCNAAATGAGACTGGTCATTTAGATGCTGGCTAGGGAAAACAACTAAGGAATAATTGTCTATCCATTCTTTTATTTGAAGCACTTCATTGTTACTGAGATCATCTTTCAACGATAACCCCGTAACCATTAAACCAAAATCTTTATGAAGTTGCTTGCGTTCAGTAGACGACATTTTTTTTCCAATATTTTTTTTACATAATATTGCCAGCGTTTATAATACATAGAATCACAAATTCTTTGCGAATATTTTCATTTAAAGGGATAAAATTATGGCTGTGGTTGAAACAGAACGGCACGGACAAATTTTCATAATAAGAATGAACCGACCNGAACGGTTGAATGCGATGGGCCGAGAGTTGATGGAAGCTCTTGCCGAACAATGGACNNTATTTCNCAAGGANCCNGACTTAGAGGTGGCGATATTTACAGGNACAGGGAGGGGATTTTGCGCAGGTGAGGACATGAAAGAGTCGCTGGAGGAAGGAGCCCCTGGAGCAAAAGAAATCTCAATTGAAGACCCATTTATGTCTATGGAATTAGAAAAACCCGTAATNGGNGCCATAAANGGTTTTGCCATGGGTGGTGGCTTTATGTTGGTTGAACGAACGGACCTAAGAGTAGCATCCAGTAACGCGATCTTTGAAGTTTCAGAAGCAAAACGATGGCTATTGGGTGGTTACAACCATGGAAAAATTGCTAATTTACCCTACCCCATCGCTATGGAGATGGCCTTGGGNTTCCGTTTTACAGCCGAACGATTTTACGAATTAGGTTTTTTAAATCGAGTTGTTGAACCTGAAAAACTTATCCCTACAGCATTAGAAATGGCAGAACATTTGTTAACGCTTCCCCCAGCCGCACGCGTAAATACTGTGCACATGATGCGCCAAATGCGTCCTAATACAACGAAACAGCAGGATTTGCTAGCTGATGCTTTACATCAACATGGAGACTTGAGTGACCGTATGGAATCTCGTGCTGCCTTTGCAGAAAAACGGAAACCAAATTTCAATGGTTGGCTCCGACAAGAAGATCGTTACAATATGCCATCCTTAGATGACTTCCCTGAATAACAAATTAGAAAATTCGATCAGTTGGTTCATACCCTCTATTTCAGGACAAAAGCACTTTTGAAAAATCATTCTTTAAAGCTATAGTTTGACGGATTCTGTAATTTAATTCTTACAATGACTAAATGATCAGGGCATCAATATGCGGAAATGCCCCCATCCGCTGGAATGGTGGCACCGTTTATCATTCTAGANTCATCAGACGCAAGAAAAAGTGCAATATTCGCAATGTCAACTGGGTCGCCTGCCCCAAACTCATAACTCCCGTATGTTGAAACAGTTGCCGCGCGCCGATTTGACTTAGGTTTATTGCTATAACGACTTTTAATTCGATCAGTCGCGATCATACCCGGGCATATAACATTTGCTCTAACGCCATCTGAGGAATAAGCCCCAGCCAAACTACGTGTGAAGGAAATCAGCCCACCCTTCGCCGCTGAGTAAACGTGGGCCGGATGATTTCCTCTCAACGCTACAACCGATGAAACATTTATAACGCTGCCACCGCCACAAGCTATCATGTGAGGTATTCCATGGCGAGCGCATAAAAATGGTCCCATTAGATCCAGTGGTATTGTTTTTTGCCACACGTCCATATCTACTTCGGTAACAACTGAATCATTAACAACCGATCCGCCTGCACAGCTAAATAAAACATCTATACGCCCAAACTTAGCCATCGNTTGCTGCATTAAATATTCAACACTACTCTCATTTGTTACATCTGTGTGAACGAAAAAAGCATGTTCACCAATTCTAGCCGCGACGTNGGTTCCTTTTTCTTCGTCAATTTCAGCAACAACTACACGTGCACCCTCGCGCGCAAATATCTCTGCTGACGCTTCAGCAATTCCCGCACCCGCGCCAGTAATAACAGCAACTTTTCCAGCTAATCGCACTCTCTCACTCTCCCAAATATTTTTCTATATATAAAACTAGTAACGAAGTCGCCAATTTATTTGTTAAGCGTATTCTGTGCTATTCAAAATTTTTGAGAAAAAGCGATCTTTGTCGGTATAGCGCCTCACAAACTATTGAGAAAATTTAGCAGGTCCAATTGCGTTTTTTCATCCGGCAAATGAAGTCGATCCACCTTTGGCTCCCAACTATCTTCCTTAAATTCCTTTAATCCCTTTTTCAAATAAGGCTCTTCCGTATCGAGGGCATCGAGCTTACTCTTAGAGAAGTTAACTAATGCCCAAGATTGAAAATTGATGTGCTCGATCTTCTTTCCAATTTCAATGCATTTCTCAAAATTTTCCGAATAAAAATATGCAAGGGTCAAGTCGGTATATCGGTTATCTGAGTTTATTTGTCCTTGCGGAACGGGGTCGAGAGAAAGCGCTTTCTCAAGCAGCTCCACAGCTTCATCCGCCTTACCAACCCTTGCTAAAACTTCGCCATATCCAGCAAGAACGCGAGGGTCATTCGGGTTCATATCGTAAGCTCTTCGGCCGTGTTCTTCGGCTAATTGATACTCGTGCCGACTCAAATAGACGGCAGACAGCATTCTATGGCATTCAAAGTCATTCTCGTTGACCTCTAATGCTTTGGAAATATTTTCCATCCCCTGATCGATTATGTCGTTGGCGTCCCCTTCAATGAAGCCTCGGAAGGCTCCCTGTCCAAGGGTACAGGCTTTCCACGCATAGGCTTGTGCATTTGATGGATCTGCCCTTATCGCTTTATCAAAAAACTCTAACGCTTGTGCATTCGCATCTTTATCAAACCTATGGTGCATTTCCTTACCGCGTAATAAATATTCATAGGACGATATATTTTCTGTGGCCTTACGTTTAGCTCTCTGTAGACTAGAAATTTCTATTTCTCCNAACAGAGATATTGTAATTGTACGAACTATCTCGTCCTGTAAATCGAAAATATCCTCTATTACCCTGTCGTANCGATCTCTCCAAACAGCTTTACCACTCTCGACTTCACTCAGCTCTAACGATATTCTAACGCGTTTCCCNGANGATCTNATTCCTCCCGAAATAATGAAATCCAGATCATGAGTCGCTGCAAATGATGAAGTATCCTCATCATTATCTCTGAAATCAAAACTGGTTTTACTNGATACGATTTCAAATTCCCTTATCATGGAAAATTCGGTAATTAGATCTTCAACGATTCCGTCTGCAAGGTAGCCGCTATCTTCATCCCTTCCGTCGTTTGTGAAAGGTAAGACCGCCAGCCTTGGTTTCTTGCTGACAGTCTCCAAATTATTATCAGCAGTCTCTNTCACGTTAGCAGGCTGANCTTCCACACCNGNAACACTCTCTTGNATATCNTTAGTAATGTAAAANACTTCAAATTCGTCNGAAATATTTTTTAAAGCACGNGTGCCTGCNGGGGTCACGGCAAAGTTAACTCTTTTCTGAACCTGCTCCTGAACNATCCTAGACAANAGTACCTTNCCAGGTTCACATTGTGCTTCCAACCGTGCTGCTATATTCACGCCACTACCATANATGTTATCNCCTTCAATGATCACATCNTCTACNTGTATACCGACACGCCATTCTAGTTTCGGCCCCTGTTCAATAGCTTCATTTCTGGAGGAAAGGGCTTCCTGAAATTTCATAGCAGCGTGAACACATTCAACAGGACTACNAAAGTCCGCAATAACAGAGTCCCCGGCAGTATGAAAAATTCTCCCACCATGCTCCTCAACGATTGGATCAATAATATCGCGGCATGCAGTTAAATTAGCTAGCGTCAGCTCTTCCTGAGTTTCCATGAATCTACTGAAGTCAACGCAGTCAGTGGCTAGAATGGTAGCCAGCTTTCTATTAACCTTNGCCATCTTAATTTAAGTTCCCAAAATTTTCCTGCGCCAAAATTATAAGTTGAATTAATTTAACTTTACTATTGAAGCCTCACGTATTCAAAGTCCCCCGCTTTATTGTCTATTCCAATACGTGGCGGCGAAATCCATCCAGCGAATGACCCTGGCTCGGTTACTTGCTCCATTAACGATGAAACAAAAGCGCCATCGTCCGCAGATGGCAACCAATCATCTTTTCTGCTAAGAAACTCTTCTTGCGTTAAGCTATCTCCCTCAGGCGTGGTGTCTATATTAGAAAACAACCCTATAGAACGGTTAAAACTTACGCTTGGCAGCCGAATTTCAAANTCAATTCCATTTTTATTTATTTGGCGGTTCCAACGTCTTACACCACTATCAGTTTCTCGGGTATAATCGTCCCTTAGCCGCATATTCAGTGCTGTAAGTGCAGGTTCGTCCACAAGTTTAAATGTTCCATCAACAGGTTTTAATACGGGGTAGGTAGCATTGATCAATTGATGATCATCTTCAATTTTGTCCTCTCTGTAGCGCCCCTTCAAGCTATTATTGAAAGCAGTAGCAGCATTTGTTGAAATTTCCGAACCAAACAANTCCAACGATAGAGAATAATGGAGGTTTGCTTTCTTTTGAATTGTTGGCAGATCAATGACTCCCAAGGCTCTTATTCGATCGATGTCAAAGGGATTTTCTATACNCGCNTGATTCATAGCATCACATGTTCGTTGTATTACNCTACTAACNCCTGANTCACCAACAAACATATGATGNGCCTCTTCAGTCAGCATGAAACGTGTTGTTCTGGCCAATGGATCAAAGCCCGATTGAGCTAAGCTTTCCAGCTGCATTTTTCCATCACGATCNGTAAAATAGGTAAACATAAAAAAACTTAACCAATCNGGCGTCGCCTCATTAAACGCNCCTAACATACGCGGTCTATCCTCATCGCCGGAACGGCGAATTAAAAGGCCCTCTGCTTCACTTCTGCCTTCTTTTCCAAAGTATTTCTGTAGCAAGTAAACCATTGCCCATAAATGACGCGCCTCTTCAACATTCACCTGGAAGAGATTCCTCATATCATATAGAGAAGGTGCAGTCGCACCCAAGTGTCTCTGTTGTTCTACGGACGCGGGCTCGGTATCACCTTGAATCACGCAAAGCCGCTGTAACATTGCTCGATACTCTCCTGGAACTTCTTGCCACGCAGGTTGGCCCTTATGCTGCCCGAAACCGATCAATCTGTTTTCTTCTTTTGGCGCAAGAAGCACACCCCAGCGATATTCAGGCATCCGGACATAATCAAACTTAGCCCATCCACCAGGCTCGACTCCCACCGCAGTTCGCAAGTAGACAAGGGAGTCCTGAAAGCCTTCTGGCCCCATCTCATTCCACCAACTCAAATAGCCTGGATGCCACTTTTCAAGAGCTTTAAGCACACGTCTATCGCTCGAAAGTCCAACATTATTTGGTATTGATGTTTCATAATCAACAGCATTAGCGTCTAGCATTAGATGTGCACCTCTTCACCAGTCAAATCAAAATAATTAATGTATTTTTTACACTCTTTTTTTATCGAAAGCAGCTTTTTTTCCGGTCCCATATAATTTAAGAGCGCCGTTATCACCAACTGCATTCGGTCTTTGAAAAATCCAGTTTTGCCANGCTGTTAATCGTCCAAAAATTTTCGTTTCCATTGTTTCAGGTCCAGCAAAGCGCGTGTTGGCTTCCATCGCGCTTAGAGCGTCTGGCGAAAAACTAGTCCTCTCCTCTAGAAAAAGACGCACTTCATCATCCCAATCTATGTCATCACAAGACGCAGATACTAAACCAAGTCTGTCCGCTTGTTCCGCAAATATAGGAGTATCCAATTTCAACTCAATATCCCCCAACATTTCCTGCTGGCCTAAAAAACGTGTTTCCAATCTGGAAAGACCATTACACATGGGGTGTCCCCCAAAGTTACATGAAGTTAGAATAATCGAGGCTTCAATATCATCAAACTCCTCAAAAACGCCTTCACACATAAAAGATCTATCTGAAGCAAATATTATTTCAGCTAAAAAACCCCCGAAACAACTATCAGGCGTTATCAATGAAATTAAAGATCGCGAGGTTAGGTCTACCCTTTTTAAAACTCTTGTCCAATAGAGAAGTATTTCTCTTACCAACCAATGGCCCTTATTTTTCTGTAAGAAATTACAGTATTTCACTACTTCAGATGGGCTGCCAGTCGATTTGAATACAATAACTCCAATTTCTAGTTCATTGAACCTTATTTGAAGAAGCGCATCGTCTAATTCTCTTGCAACCCGAAGGGGCCAAAATCCATCTCCCTCTTCCAACAATTGATCAATACTATTGGGCGCATCTTCATTTGGTCCTAATATCGTTATTTCCCCAACGCCCAACTTAGGATCTAAATCAACTTTCACGGCAGAATACTTCCAGGAATTATTTTCCATTTTTAATTTTAAGGGATTAAGCTTTATCCCTTTTTGGTCGTTTGGGCGGTCCGAACGAATTGCAATTTCGCAGGCACGCTGTTCCACAAGCTCGTTAAATTTAGTTGTTGAGACGATATCATCCACCAGGTTCCATTCTAATGCGCGCGCCCCCCTTACGCCTGCCTCAGTTGAACAGAATATATCTGCACGATCACGACGAACCATACGTTTGTCAGTCACTCTTGTGATACCGCCGGTCCCAGGCAATACTGCAAGTAGTGCGACCTCAGGCAAGGATACTGATGATGAGCCATCATCAACTAAAATTATATGTTCTGTCGCAAGCGCAAGCTCGTAGCCACCACCTGCACAAGCTCCCTCAACGGCTGCAATGTAAGTCTGTCCTGAATTCTGGCTCGCATCTTCAATTGCATTACGAGTTTCATTTGTAAANTTGCAAAAATTCACTTTATCTGCGTGGCTGGCAGCGCCCAGCATTTTAATATTTGCTCCAGCACAAAACACCCTATCTTTGCCCGACTTTAGGATAACGACTTTCACATTAGGGTGTTCAAACCGTAATCTTTGGACAGCGTCATTCAATTCAATATCCACTCCTAAATCATAGGAGTTCAATTTAAGTTCGTATCCTTTATGAAGACCGCCATTTTCATCAACGTCTAGAACAAGTTCGGCACGTTCGCCAGAAACATTCAATTTCCAGTGTTTATATTTTGAAGGATCAGTCAAAAAATTTACACGCATTGGCTCTATTGCCTCCGAATAAAAACTGGATTAATCACCTAAATGAAGTATGCCCAAAATATCAAGGAATGTTGAAATTTAACGTTTGTTATCACTAGGTACAACTTTGCACTACCGAATTCTAAGTCTAAACTATCAGGCTTATAAATAAAGGTTCTTTCGTATTGTTTAATATTTAATCAATCTAATCATAGGCTGCCGACAAAATAGAGGAGAGTACAATGTCTACTGAGCGTACCAACGTGTTACGTGAACTTATTAAATCAAAGACATTTCTACATTTACCCTCAGTTTATGACCCGATAGGAGCCNGGCTNGTTCAGCAATCTGGCTTCGAGTGAGGCAACCTATGTAGGCGGNTATGTCTCCGGCGCTTCCAAGGCTATTACAGAACCATTATTGACGCTAACCGAACAAGTNGAAATAGCATCACAAGTTGCTTTGTCAGTAACGATACCAGTGTTAGCAGATGCGGGAGCCGGCTTTGGCGAACCACTCCATACNAGTAGAACGGTAAAGGAGTTTATTGCTGGTGGATTAGCCGGCATACATATTGAAGATCAACTTTTCCCTAAACGGGCTCATTACCACAAAAATATGGTACATGCGATTAAGGCTACTGAATTCATAGATAAAATTAAATTTGCATGTAAAACACGTGATGAGCTGGACCCCAACTTTTTAATTATAGCTAGAACTGACACATGTCGAGAGCTGGGATTAGAAGAAGCCATTTCGCGAATAAATTTAGCAGCCGAAGTTGGTGCCGATATGGGCCTGCTCTTCCCTAGAACAAACGAAGAAGCTGTCGAAGCTGTGCATCAAAGCAAAATCCCCTTGGTTTATGTTCAGAGCCGGGGAAACCGAGATAATCGCCCCCTGTTTTCCCGAAATGAACTTGAAGATATGGGGTACGCAATGTGTATAGACGCGCAAGTAATGCTGCTTGCATCTTTCGACGCACAGCGCCGAATGCTGGGTGAATTAAAAGAGACCGGAGATTTTTCATTCCTCTCTCAGGAGAATAACATCCANATACGCCAAGAAATCGAAGATATAATAAATCTCGAGGAATACTATNATATAGAGAAATCAACAGTCGAAAAAGAATAACTTAACAACCTATTTTTNAAAATCTACTAACGCTCGTTTTTCCAATAACGGTCTTTTAGAAGCCTTTTGTANAGTTTGCCATTTTCCTGCCTTGGCAGTTCTTCTACGAAGTCGACTGACTTAGGGCTNTTTATTTTTCCAACCTTTACTAGGCAAAATTCTATTAATTCTCTCTCCAAATCATCTTGTTCAAAAGACTTTTGAATGGGAATAACGACCGCCTTAACTTCCTCCCCAAATTCATTGTTTGGAGCACCTATAACAGCAACATCTTTTACTGCTGGATGACCAAGCAAATGGTTTTCTATTTCTTGCGGATAGATATTCACTCCCCCCGAAATGATTGTGTTTGCTTTTCGATCGGTCAGATATAAATAATCATCGCTATCAAGATAACCAATATCCCCTAGGGTAGACCATCCATATTGGTTTCGTGAGTCTTTGGTTTTTTGAGGGTCATTGTGATATTCGAATTTCGGACTGTCAGAAAAATAGATTAGTCCTGTTTCCCCTCTTGGTAATTCTTCACCATCGTCACCGCATATGCGGACTTTTCCAATCTTAGCTTTGCCTACTGACCCGCGATGACGCAACCATTCTTTTGAGTCGATCACTGTCAGCCCATTACCTTCCGACGCGCCGTAATACTCCCATATAATTTCTCCCCACCATTTTATCATTTCCAACTTCACTTCAATTGGACATGGCGCTGCGGCGTGGATTACGCATTTCAAACTGGATTGATCATATCTACTCTTTATTTCATCACCTAGCGCCAACATCCTAATGAACATTGTCGGCACCCATTGGCTATGCGTGACTTTATATTTTTGAATGAGACTTAGCGCTGTTTCAGCTTCAAACTTGCGCATTATTATAACGGTCGCACCAAACCTAAGTGCGCGCATAACGAATAAAAGAGGCGCCGCATGGTATTGAGGTGCAGGCGATAAATAAACTGTTTTCTCGTCGAGGTTGTAGAGATCAGCAATTAATTTGTAGCCTGGGGCGGGAATTCCAAAGGGTCCATCCGGAAGCTGTTTCATGATACCCTTCGGCCTTCCCGTTGTACCAGACGAATAAAGCATCTCTATCCCCTCGCTTTGGTCCTCTACAGGAAAATTTGGTAATTTATTAATAACCTCTTCAAATGGTCTAAAGTCGAGATCACAACCGTCTAGCATGAAACGATTTTGCTTTTTTATCCCTCCTATATTTAAGTTTGCAAGGGTGGGTTTCATGAATGAGGATGTGAACAAGGCTGAAGCGTTTGAGTCTTCCAAGATAAAATCCACATCGTCAGATGTTAGATGTGTTGCTATTGTTACGACCCTCAGACCACATCTAAAAGCACCCCAAACAATTGGTATGTAGAGCAAGTGGTTTTCGAGCAATATTGCTACTCTGTCCCCACGCCTCAACCCGAGGTCTCTCAATAAATGCGCTATTTGGTTGGAGATATTTTCGAGTTCTAAGAAACTCACACTCTCACCAGTTTCACCAATAACTATTGATGGGCGTTCTGGTGTTCTCTGTGCAAAAACACCTGGGTGACTTTCTTCACTATTTAAAATAATCTTCTCCTTAAANAGTAAATGAACATAACCCAACAATTAATAAACATTTGTTATGCTAATTAATATGCTTGTGTAAATTATAATTTGACCAGTTTAACAAAGGATGTTTTATGGGACCACTAAACGGCATCAAATTAATTGAAATGGTAGGCATAGGACCAGCGCCACACTGTTGCATGCTATTGGCAGACATGGGCGCAGAGATAATCCGAATAGATCGCCCCGGAGGAAATAANCTTGGGGGTAAAGATAAGACGGCGATATTGAACCGAGGCCGACAATCAGTGGCACTAGATTTAAAAACTAGTACAGGAGTTGAAACAGCCCTGAGATTGATAGGGCAGGCTGACGGTTTAGTTGAAGGGTTTCGTCCCGGGGTTATGGAAAGATTAGGNCTAGGCCCAGAGATCTGTTTAAAACAAAACAAAAAGTTAGTTTATGGAAGAATGACCGGCTGGGGACAAGATGGCCCCCTCGCTAACGTTGCGGGTCATGACATNAATTATATTGCCTTGGCCGGTGCGTTAGGCTCTATAGGAGATCAGGAGAGAGGACCAGTCCCGCCTTTAAACTTGGTTGGTGATTTTGGCGGCGGCGGCATGATGTTAGCCTTTGGAATGGTTTGCGGTTTATTAGAGACTAAATCGTCTGGCAAAGGGCAGATCATTGATGCTGCAATGCTGGAGGGTTCCGCGCTACTAATGGCTGGNGTNTTATTGTCAAAAAATGCTGGGTCNTGGAATGAACCGCGCGGAGAAAACTGGCTGGATGGAGGCGCCCCTTTTTATAATACCTATGAGTGCAAAGACGGGGAATGGATTTGTATTGGTTGTATTGAGCCACAGTTCTACGCTTTAATGCGCGAACAACTCAAATTAAAAGACAAATTATGGGATAAACAATGGAATAGGGACTTGTGGCCATCACAGAAAAAAGTTTTAAGAGAGATTTTTAGGAAAAAAACACGAGAAGAATGGGATAATCTACTCGGCAATCTTGATGTTTGTTTTGCGCCCGTCTTGAACCTAGATGAAATCATGGATCATCCCCATAACAAAGCGAGAAAAGTCTTTTTAGCCCCAGAAGGTAATATCCAGCCCGCACCCGCCCCAAGGTTTAGTAGAACTCCTGGGAAAATACAAAGACCTCCAGCAAAGCCGGGAGAGAATAATTCAGAAGTTCTCGAACGTTGGGGATTTAAGGCCAACGAAATTGAAAAACTTAGAGGAGANAAAATAATCTCCGACCCCGAATAATCAAATTATAGAAAATGTAAAAATCAAACCGCTTAGTAAAGTATTAAACTTCAAAATGACATTAAAGGGATCCAAATGAAGCATTCATTAGAATCATTACTACGCCCACAATCCGTCGCGGTAATAGGTGCATCAGATAACCCTGCAAGGATAGGCGGCCGGCCAATATACTCAATGCTCAAAGACAACTTCCAAGGTAAACTTTTCCCTGTAAACCCAAATAGGGATATAGTCCAAGGTCTGCAGGCCTATCCAAATATTTCTTCTGTCCCAGTCCCCGTCGATAGTGCGGTAATCTCTGTGCCNGAGAANGTTGCATTACAGGTAATAAAGGAATGTGCAGAAAGTGGCGTTAAGAGCGCTGTTGTATTCACATCTGGTTTTGCAGAAACAGGTACTGCAGGCCTAGATGCACAACAACAGATCGCCAAAATCGCGTCTGACAGTGGAATGAGAATACTCGGTCCCAATTGCTTAGGTGTGTTTAATTTAAGCGCCGGTTGGTTTGGTACATTTGCTAATACCTTGGCCAGTAAGAAAATTCCNACTGGTCCTATAGGCATAGTAACGCAGAGCGGCGCTTACGGCGGGCATCTGTTCACAATAACCCAAAATAGAGGGGTGGGTACGAATTACTGGGTGACGACGGGCAATGAAGTCGACATAGACGTAGCAGAAGTTATTAAATTTTATGCAAGCGAACCAGAAATTCGCGTGATTATTTCATATGCTGAAGGAATAAAAAATGGAAACCGAATGCGTGAAGCTCTACAGGCCGCTAGAAATGCTAAAAAGCCTGTTATTTTCATGAAAGTAGGGTCGACGGAAGCAGGTGCAAGGGCAGCAGCCTCGCACACGGCGTCGCTGGCTGGTGAAGATGCTATTTATGATGGGTTATTTAAGCAGTATGGTGTATACCGCGCGGAAACCACGGAAGAAATGGCTGATGTAGCCTATGCCTGTCAATTTGGCCGGTATCCTAATGGTCCTAAAATTGGACTGCAAACTATTTCCGGCGGCATAGGGGTTCAAATGGCCGATGCGGCATCAAAAAAGGGCTTCGACGTCGCGCCCCTACCTAAAAGCACTCAAGAAAAAATNATAAANCTTATACCATTTGCNGGNGTAAATAATCCCGTGGACTTTACCGGTCAGGTGCTAAATGAGAGAAAACTACTTGAGGATAGTATGCGTTTTGTAATCGATGAAGCCGACTATGACAGTCAAATTCTTTATCTTGCTAGCCTGCCTATTTCTGAATTTACAAAAGATATAAGTCTAGAGATTTTTACTGCACTGCGTAAACGTTATCCAGAAGAACTGATGTTCTTGAGTATGATAGGACCACAAGAATCCCGGAAACCTTATGAGGAAATAGGCTATCCATGTTTTGAAGACCACTCACTTGCTGTGAGAGCTATGGCCGCACTCAGGTACTTTGCCGAAGTTTTCAAGCAAGGAAAACAAAAGGTAATACCCTCTACTAAGGGAAATAAACTCGCTCGTTTGGAAAAGAATATTTCCGAATTCGAAGCAAAATCTATTCTTAGCGCAGCCGGGATTCCAGCCAACAGGGAAATTCTAACACAAAGCTGTGAAGAGGCAATCGAAGCGCAAAAAACAATTGATGGACCAGTAGTTTTAAAAGTCGCTTCACCGGACATACCCCACAAAACCGAAATTGGTGGTGTACTTCTAAATTTAACTACTAAGGAAGAAGTTGAAGAGAGTTATCAAAAATTAATTACAAATGTTCAGTCTAATGCTCCAAAGGCTAAAATAGATGGCATAATAGTCGCAGAAATGATTACCGGAGGTATAGAGACAGTTTTAGGTGTCACAAAAGACCCCGTTTTTGGTCCCACTGTGATGTTTGGATTGGGAGGTGTTTTTGTTGAGGTGTTAAAAGATGTAACGTTTCGTGTGGCGCCATTCGGGCCANNGGAGGCACATCGCATGATTGATGAAATTAGNGGCCGGGCGGTGCTAGATGGAGCCAGAGGGGCTCCTCCAGCCGACATAGATGCATTAGCAAATGCTATTTCAAGGTTATCTATTTTTGCNGCAGAAAATTCAGATACCATCCAAACAATCGACATCAATCCATTTCTAGCTCTGCCGAAAGGAGCCGTAGCTGTCGATGCGCTAATTATACCAAGCTCCGACAAATGATAGAAAACGTGGGTATTTTTGAATTAGGAAAGAAGCCGGAAACAGGATAAAATTGGTAGCCCTGGATCTAACTTTTTAGTACCATTCTTAGAACCGTTCTTGATTGATGCCTGAAGGAGAAGGTGACCATGAAACTTTCAGAGGAACAAATTAAACAGTTTAATGAAGAAGGTTATATCTTTTTACCATCATGCTTTTCAAAAGATGAGATAACTGTTTTAAACGACGCCGCGGCAGAGATCTACAAAAGTGATCGAGANGAAGTTTGGCGGGAAAGCTCGGGTGTCGCCCGCACTGCATTTGCCGCGCACACCTACAACGAAGCTCATCGACGACTGGGAGCTCACCCTAGATTAATTACTCCCATAGAACAGTTACTCGGCGGGGATGTTTATATGCATCAATATAAAATTAACGCTAAAGCTGCATTTGATGGCGATGTTTGGCAATGGCATCAAGATTTCGGTGTTTGGCATAGAGATGACGGTATGCCCGAACCCCGTGCNATGAANATAGCTGTATTTTTAGATGATGTCTCAGGGGCTAATGGTCCTCTTATCTTTCTTCCTAAAAGCCACAAAATTGGAGTTATAGAAGCAGGTCACGATGTTCAAACTACCAGCTACCCACTCTGGACCCTGGATAGAGAAACTGTTCAAAAGCTATCAGATGAAGGAGGATGCGTGGCGCCCATTGGCCCCGCGGGCAGCGTGATCATGTTCTCTTCACTTCTCGTGCATGCCAGTCCTCCAAATATCAGTCCCTTACCGAGAACTATTGTTTACCTCTCACTTTGTCGAACAGATAATCATATAACNAGGTTNAANAGAGCCGAATGGATTGCTCATAGAAATTTTGAGCCCATCACGGCTTTGAATGATCAATGCTTAGAAGATTTAATAGGTAACCCGTCTTCGGTAGCGGCAGAGTAGATCCAGTCGTTTAACATATTATAAGATCACTAATTATAATCTTCACTTGGCTAGCGTTAACGGCTTCGCAGTAGAACATTCAATTAAGAGCTTTTGCCCATAAACACGTTTGGTGTATTTAAGGCGTCGCTNACGGGTCTCACGTCGGATAGGTCTACCTCTGGCCGACNGAAGAATTCGCTTGCCACTTTCTCATAAGCTGCACCCAAGGTGATAACTTGGTCATCGCAAAATCTTTTTGCAATAACTTGCATACCAACAGGCCTTCCATCTTTCGTTATACCGCACGGAAGCGAAATCATTGGCAAGCCAGTCACACTGAAAATATACGTTGCAAGAAATACATCTTGAAATCTCTCGACTGCCTGCCCACCAACATGGGTCGGGAACGGTTCATCGAGCCTAAACGGAGGCGCGCCAACCGCTGGAGCAATAATGAAATCGTATTGGTGCATGAACTTTCTTACATTATGCCAATATTGTGTTCTTAATTTTTCTGATCTTACGACATCGCGAACCGACAATTGTAAGGCCGCAGATACCTGCCCCACCAACTGATCTGTCATCAACTCACTGTGAGCATCAAACCTGTCGGCATAACGGGCCACCATTCCAAAGCCTCTGGTCCCTGTCACTATTTCTTTGATGCTGGACGTATCAAAACAATCCTCCTCGATGACAAAACCAAGTTCCTCAAATCGTTTTACAGCGGACTTAACCAAACTTTCGACCTCAGGGTCCAAAGGTACAACACCACCTAGGTTACCCGCGTAGGCAATTTTCCTCGTCTCTCCAAAAGGGCAATTATTTTTTGCTGCTGCTAAAAAATCTTTTCCATCATTTGGCAAAGAGCTGGGGTCTCGTTCGTCGGGACCCGATAACACATGCATAGCTAAACCTATATCCGATATGGACCTTACCATTGGTCCCTGAACATGCTCGACAAGAGTATCCCAACCGTAATCCGTTGGATAAAAAGGTATTCGCCCAGGAGTTGGACGCAGCCCAACTAAATTATTAAAGGAACACGGTATTCTTATCGAGCCGCCAAGATCTGTGCCAATAGCTAGTGGCGCCATAGCCGCAGCGATTGACGCACCCGCTCCACCGCTGGACCCTCCTGCTGTGACGTTCACATTCCAAGGGTTCCTAGTAGTTCCAAATATTTTGTTCGATGTATTGATATCGTGGGCAAACTCGGGAGTATTTGTCTTGCCCAATAATATACCCCCTGCTGTTTTTAACCTTTCGACAGAAATTGTATCTTCGTCTGGGACATCATTTTCTAATAACAATGAGCCGAATGTCGTTCTAACACCCTTAGTTTGCAAAATATCCTTTATTAAGAAAGGGACACCTTCAAGGGGACGAGGCTTACCTCCAGAGGCTAACCGCTCGTCTATGGCGCGAGCCTCTTCCAATATCGTATCACTTAAAGTGCAAATAGCATTTATAACAGGATTTACCTNCTCTATCCTTTNAATAAATGCTGATGCAACTTCGGAAGCACTTAGTTTTCTGCTTCCCACCCCTTCTGCTATTTTTTCAGCCGACATATCGAGTATTTGTTCAGTCATTCTTTTCCCAACTCATCTCATGTTCACCGGGATAATTTAACCCAGGAACAAAATGGTTTTCTCGGAGCTCATGCTGCGAACTTGGAATATGCCGCATTCACTATGAGAATAAAAGCAATCTATCAATTAATGNAAACCGTCAAAAGTAAAACCCATAAGTTCCATCATTAAATTTTTGACTATGATTTTGAGATACCACTTATCTATTATTTAACGGATGGTGTTCTTGAACTTGCTTTTCTAGGTCTAATCTGAATATAAACGAGAAAATATATTTTTGGAGGTAGTAGATGGCGCGCTTATGTGAAGGAAGGGTAGCACTAGTCACGGGAGCCGCCCGCGGCGTAGGACGAGAACATGCTCTGGGTCTGGCTAAACACGGTGCTAAGGTCGTCGTAAACGATCTTGGAGCAGGGGTAGATGGCTCGGGGGCCGATACTACGCCGGCACAGGCGGTAGTTGACGAAATCAAAGCTCTAGGTGGCGAAGCCATTGTTAATGGCGATGATGTAAGTTCATGGACTGGTGCCAAAAACATGATTGATCAAACAATAGATGCCTTTGGTACTATCGATGTGGTTGTAAATAATGCTGGCATACTGCGCGATAGAATGCTTGTTAACATGACTGAAGATGAATGGGACGCTGTTATACAAGTACACCTAAAGGGAACATTTGCACCATCACGTCATGCAGCAGCATACTGGCGTCAACTATCTAAAGATAGGGGTGAAAAGGTCAATGCGAGAATAATAAATACTAGCTCAACTTCAGGTCTATACGGCAANATAGGTCAAACAAATTATGGTGCAGCAAAGGCAGGCATNGCAGCTTTTACAATAATAGCCGCGAGAGAGTTGGCTCGTATAGGGGTTACGGTTAACGCAATTTCACCTACCGCTTATACTCGAATGACTGATAACCTTCGTGAATACACGGAAGAAGACATCGAACGGAGAGATCCGCGATGGGTATCGCCTACTATCGTCTACTTATCTAGTGCCGAAGCCCACGATATCACGGGGCGCGTAATTCAAGCAGGAAATGGAAGAGTTGCAGTTTGCGAGGGATGGCGTCGTGGCGCGGAAATCGATCAAATTGAGGACGCAGAAGCGATAGGTCCAATGATACGCGATATGATTTCTAATGTGCGCAAGAACTCGGGAATGGACGGACTAGAGTTAGACTAAGTAGAAATCCAGATTNATTTTTATATTTCGTTCAACTGGATGTGTCAGGCTCGAGATGCCGAAATAGCGCGCCATATGCTCTGACTAGTCAACGGCATATCTAAATGTATAATTTTTAAAGGCGATAGCGCGTTCAAAACTGCATGAACAATAGTCTGAGGTGCAGCAATGCAACCTGCTTGCCCAACGCCTTTGACGCCTAAAACATTAGCCTCTGTTGGAGCTCCCTCCAGCGTTGCCTCAAAATTAGGTAACATTGCTGCACGCGGAAGCGTGTAATCCATTAGTGAGCCAGAAAGTAATTGACCCGTATTCTCATCAAATGACACGAATTCCATGAGAGCCTGACCTATCCCCTGCGCGACGCCTCCATGCAGTTGTCCCTCGGTGAGAACTGGGTTTACAAGAGAGCCGTAGTCGTCAACCATTATGTATTTTATTAAAGTCACAGATCCAGTTTCTGGGTCAATTTCAACTTCTGCCGCATGACAACCATTAGGGAAAGTAAAAGGAGCATTTTCTCTTTTAGTAAAAGTATCCAGGCCCATCCCCTCTAAATGAGGAGCAATCCTANTATCTCTCGCAGCAATTGCTACTTCCTTAAGTGTTACAGACCGATTTCCAGAACCAGACGTAAATGAGCCATTTTTAAAAGATAACTCATCGATTTCTGCCTGCAATAGCACCGCTGCAACACCCTTTGCCTTACCAATCACCTCTTCCACTGCAAGTATCATTGTAGCTGCNCCCATGTGCATTGAACGGGCACCACCATGTCCAGACCCAAGCCGAACTTCAAAAGTATTCGCTTGGATGTAGTCAAAAAGATCAGCCTCCACACCCAAACGTTCTGATACTAAATCGATATAGGTCGTCTCATGTCCCTGGCCATTTGACTCCGTACCGACCCGCAGCTCNATCCTCCCACTTTCAGCAAAANGGATTTCNGCCCCCTCCACGGGAAAACCTCTTGAGGTTTCTAAAAAGCAACCAAAACCTATTCCTCTCAAAAATCCTCTTTCTCGCGACGCTTCTCGGCGTTTAAAAAAACCTTTATAGTCAATATAATTAGAAGCTCTCTCAATATTTTCTTTGAACTTCCCAGAGTCAATTTGTAACCCAAAGGCAGTATTATGCGGCAGGGTTGAAATGATGTTTTTCAACCTCAGCTCAACAGGATCAAAGTTAAATTGAGAGGCAGCGATATCAATAAGTCTTTCAATTATAAAATTCGCTTCCGGCTTCCCTGCACCCCGATACGCATCAACTGGTGTTGTATTTGTAAAAACTCCTTTAGAGCTCATAAAAACATATGGAATATTGTAAACCCCTCCCATTGCGGTGGAGGCTGCGTTAGTTGAGGCGTTAGGCCCGCCAGCCGAGAGATACGCCCCCATATTAGCTGTTAAATCCGCCTCCAATGCAAGAAAGTTTCCGTCTTTATCTAAGGCTAACTTAGCGTCAGTTGTTATATCTCTGCCATGAAGTGCTGACGAGTTATCTTCTGACCGCTCAGCAACCCATTTTATCGGTCGTCCGAGTTTTTTTGACGCCCACAAAAGAAGTACCCACTCGGGAAAGAGGAAATTTTTCAGTCCAAATCCACCACCAATATCAGGAGCCGAAACCTGTATCTTCTCTGGTGGAACGTTAAATACATCGTAGGCCAGCTGATCGCGAATGGCATGAACACCTTGAGCTGTGCAAGACAAATGCATTGTATCAGTTTTAGCATCATAGAAACTTAACCCTGCACGCGGTTCCAACGGAGCAGCCATCACTCGATTATTTTTTATCTCTAATTCCGCAACATAATGGGCGTCAGTTATCGCTTTCTTAACCTCGTCTTTTTCACCTTTGGCAAATCTATATGCAATATTATCGGGTGCAGTCTCCCATATACTTTGTGAGCCTGGCCTTAACGCATCCATAACCTCTACCACTGCGGGAATGGGGTCATACTCTATTTGAATTAATTCTACCGCAGCGCAAGCGATCTCATTTGATTCCGCCACAACAAACACCACTGGGTCACCTACGTGCCTTACACGGCCAACTGCGAGAGCCAAACGTTTCGTTGAAACAATGGGAAGAATAGCAGGGAACTGAGTTGTACATGGTAGTGGACCAATTAAGTCAGTCTCTAAATCTGNTCCAGTGAACACCGCAACGACNCCGTCTAGTTTAATTGCTTCCTCAANATTTATGCTTTTAATATAAGCATGACCATGCGGTGACCTTACGACCTTAGCGTAAGCCTGTTGATCCAAATTNGAATTAGCTACGAAACTACCACCACCCGTTAAAAATCTTGAATCTTCCCTTCTTCGTGCTGACATATAAAGGGGTTCTCCTTTGACATAAGCTACGCCGCCAAGATTATAAACCTTTTAGACAACTATCAATCCGCATTTTTTATGGCGAGGGAACGTCCATTTTATTCTTGGATTTTATGGAAAGATCCTGCAAACTTTTTGCTTGCTTCAAAAATTCAATAGCAGGTATGGCAAGAGTATATTTTATTAGTACCGCTCTTTGACTTTTAAAACTTGGCGCCCGCGATACATGCCTGTCTTTAAGTCAATGTGGTGTGGCCTGTGTAGTTCTCCCGTATCGGGGTTCTCTACATAAGCGTCTGATTTTATTGCATCATGTGCGCGTCGCATATTCCTCTTGGATGGAGTTGTTTTCCTTTTTGGCACAGCCATTTCAAGATACCTCGCAGACGTGTTTTCTAAAACAAGTCCGTATTAGTGGATACGAGAGTTTAACGCAAGAAAAAATTCGCCATCCTGTGGGGAGTTTAACAATTTCTTAATGTCCAAAACATACGGTGCACAGCTCTACTAACCTTCAAANCTTTTACTCGAATTCAATGATTGGCTGATCAACTCCCAAAGTGGTGCCCGGCGTTGCATGAATCTTAGCCACAATAGCGTCAGATTCTGCTTTCATGACGTTCTCCATTTTCATTGCNTCTACAATGGCGAGTTCNTGACCTGCCTCTATTTTATCCCCTTCTTTGACTGCTATCGAAACTAATAATCCCGGCATTGGTGAGAGCAGGAAGTTGGACATATCAGGAGGGATTTTGTTTGGCATTAAATCCATTAATCTATCGATTTTTTTATCAATTATTTTAATTGTGGCCTGCCAACCACCNTTCCTGAGGGAATATTTTGAGCCATCATAGTCTACTTGGAGGACTATACTTTTTCTATTAATTTCTCCTTCGAATATATCTGTCCCTGGCTCAAAATTACCATTCACATCATATTTCTTTTTATTCATATCAACCAGACAACTGCCATTTTTCAATTGGGCCTTTGCGTCGGTTTTATGATCTCCGTCTATGATAACAAGTCTGGTGTAACGGTCTTGCTCACTGCCGGCTCGGCGCGGGAGGTTTGCTCGGCCTGTTATGTTTGCATTTCTGGCCCGTCTTTTCATCTCAAAACCAATTGCAACCGCGTAAAGGNTTTCTTTGTCGTTTTGTGTTACTTGTATTCCATTAAAACCTTTTGGAAATTCCTCGTCTATGAAGGCCGTTGTTAGTTCTCCAGATTGAAAACGATCATGGCTCATCAAGGCTGATAGGAAATCAATATTATGATTAACGCCACGAATTCTGTATTGGTCTAAAGCCAATGCCATTTTCTCAATAGCATCTTTGCGATTTTTGCCATAAGAGATGAGCTTTGATATCATGGGATCATAGAACATGGAAATTTCTGCCCCCTCGAAAACACCAGTGTCTATGCGTATACCATCCAAGTCCTCTGGTGACTTGTACTGCGTCAATCTTCCCGTGGATGGTAAAAAGTTTCTATATGGATCTTCTGCATAAACTCTTGTTTCTAAGGCCCATCCGTTGAGCTGCACGTCTTTTTGTTTGAATGGAAGATTNTCTCCTGCTGCAACTTGGATCATTAACTCAACCAAATCTAATCCTGTAATACATTCTGTTACTGGATGCTCAACTTGCAGTCTTGTGTTCATCTCTAAGAAGTAAAAATTCTTGTTTTTATCAACGATGAATTCAACAGTTCCAGCCGATTTATAATCTACCGACTTCGCGAGTAGAACAGCCTGTTCCCCCATGNCCTTTCGCGTTTTCGAGTCAAGAAAGGGGCTTGGTGCTTCTTCGATTACTTTTTGATGCCGGCGCTGTATGGAGCACTCCCTTTCACCCAAATAGACAGTGTTTCCTGCTGAGTCTGCTATAATCTGTATTTCTATATGTCTTGGGTCTTCAATGAACTTTTCTATAAAGACGCGATCGTCGCCAAAACTTGAAGCCGCCTCGCTAACTGCAGCGCGAAACCCTTCCTTNACTTCTTTTTCGTTAAAAGCGACCCGCATGCCTTTTCCACCNCCGCCAGCTGAAGCCTTTATCATGACTGGAAATCCAATTTCGGCAGCAACTTTGACTGCCTCCTTGTCATCGGCAAGCACACCTACATACCCGGGGACGGTGTTGACGCCAGCGCCGGCCGCTATCTTCTTAGATTCTATTTTATCACCCATGGCTGCTATTGCCTTTACACCCGGGCCGATGAATGTGATGCCTTCTTCCGCGAGTTTTTCGGCAAAAGTGGCATTTTCGGAGAGGAACCCGTAGCCTGGATGAACAGCTTGGGCGCCAGTTTTTCCAATGGCATCCAATATTTTTTCTATTACCAAGTAACTCTCGGAAGAAGCTGAGCCGCCGATTGCGATCGCCTCATCCGCCGACCTCACATGCAACGCGTCTGCGTCAGCTTCAGAGTATACCGCGACCGTTGCAATACCCATTTGTTTCGCCGTACGAATTACTCGGCATGCAATTTCACCACGATTAGCTATAAGGATCTTTTTAAACATCACAACCTTCTAATTTATGAACTCCGAAGTAAGTCCGTCACATAACCTCGCGATTACATATTACTAGATTAAACTAACAAGCTACTTCGCCAGGTTTTACAGAACCCTAACGAGATTCAGAATACACAACTCGTTTGAGTTAAACATCTATTTTTTATTTTCTAGAAATTATAAAAGTAGGTTGATATACGATCCAGCCGGCGCATTCATGTCAATATTATCGTTAGCTATCAAAGATGATAGCCTTGAGATCTGAGCCTCTATTTCAATATCTGTTGAAGCGGTTCTTATACGAAATCCCTGTGCTGGTGTTCCGTTTTTATCAGTTTGCATTTGATTAGGATTTACGTCGCGTCGCGCAGTTGCCCGCGGAGTATCGCGTGACTGAGGTTGCCGAATACTCTTTATAAGCTCGGATCTCGTTATACCTGGGTTATTTACCCCAGTCGGTGTCAATGCCATCTTTCCCCCGCCTAATGGTTTTCTTGTAGTGCTGTTAAACGGTAATATTCTCGCTTATAATTGATTTTCTTTTACCGTCTACCGATTTCTTTTNCCAATGCCTTCATTGCCTCATTTAGTTTATCAGGCGTAGAAGCAAAACATAAACGCAAAAAACCTTCCCCACCCGGACCGAAGGCACTCCCAGGCGCCAAGCCAACATTACATCGGTCTATCAATTTTTTACAAAACTCAAGCGAATCTTCCATTCCATCCACTGAGAAAAAAGCATAAAATGCGCCGTTTGGACGCATACATTGCACACGTGGCCATTGCTCCAAATAGTCGAAGACAATGTCTCTACCAACTTTGCACCTTTTCCTTAAATCCGAAACGACTTCATCGCCCTTTGCAAGCGCGGTTATTCCTGCCTTTTGTATAAAGGTTGGTACTCCTGATGTGGAGATTTGTATAAGTTTCGCAAATGTTTCAGCCATCCCAATAGGATGAGCAATCCATCCCAATCGCCAGCCAGTCATTAACCATGATTTAGAGAAACTATTTACTGAAATAACCTTATCCTGTTCTGCAGCNAAACTTAATATAGAGTTGGCAACTGACCTATCAAATACTAGAGAGTGGTATACTTCGTCAGAGACAATCCAAATATTTTTCTCACGACAAAATTTCAGCAATTCTTTTTGATCCTCCTCTGGCATTATCCACCCCGTAGGATTGCCAGGAGAGTTTAAGAATATTGCTTTAGTTTTTGGACTAACCGCAGCAAAAACATCTCTCAAATTCAGATTCCAAGCGTTATCNTCTAAANNTATAGAGGCGTGAGTTGCTATTCCTCTATTGATTGATATCGCTGAATAGATATTCGGCCAAACTGGGCCAATCACAACAACTTCATCGCCAGGATTTAAAAGCGCTTGCATCACTATCGAGATAGCCATCATTCCAGAATTTGTAACCGTTATTCTCTCTTGATTTAGGTCAACATTAAACGTTCGCTTGTTATACTTTAAAAGTTCCTCCCGGAGTTCCGTAATACCATTTTGATCAGTATAAAATGTATCACCTTGGATCATGGCGTCATGGCATGCATCCGAGATAAAGCTTGGGGTTGGNACATCACCTTCACCGAACCAAAGAGGGATTAGACCTTGACGGCCCCACCCATACTTCGCAACCTCAACTATATTAGTCTCTGGTAGTTGATTGACCCTACTCGACAAGCTTGAAAAGTCAAATTTTGATCCCATCNTTNCACCTACTTGTTTAAGCTATCAAAAGAGTAAACTGAAACTATATTGCTAATATCAAATAAAAACTTTGCACTTGCTCCTATGCCTAAGTCATTATTAACTCGCATATCTTTAACACGTTTTGAGCGGATCGCCTGTAAGAAGAATGAAGAATACTATTTTTTTAATTCGGCATGGTCAGACAACTTGGAATAGGGCTGGTCGCCTTCAAGGTCAAGCAGATTCTCCGCTAACTTTGTTGGGAACCCAACAAGTCGAAGCAATCGGCAAAAAGCTAAAAGAAATAATAGAAACTAAGAAATACTGCTTTTGGTCTAGTCCTCTTGGTAGGACGAAGCAGACGACATCCATAATTTGCGATCAGATTAACTTTAATTATGACGACGTGGTATTTGATGAAAGGTTAGTCGAGATAACTCTTGGCGATCGCGATGGTTACAAAAGTTGGAAAGCGCTGTTTGAAGATTTTCCTGAAGATATGGCCCGACGTGAAAAAGATCCTTGGAATTTCTGTCATCCTAATGGGGAGAGTAGCCAGATGGTGTCAGAAAGAGTTCAACCTTTCATGGAAAAAATAATGAACTTAGAGGGAATTCATGTAGTAGTTACCCATGGTGTTGTCAGCAAAATANTCCGTGGCATGTATCTCAATCTGTCGCCCGAAGAAATATTTAATTTGGATAGACCTCAGGATGCTTTTCACAGACTACAAAATGGCGCCGTAGAAAAAATTGAGGTATCGTTAGGTTGAAAAAGTTGGGGCCAATATATCTAATAAGACATGGTGAAACGGTNTGGAATCGTGCCTCCCGCCTACAAGGACATAAGGATACCCCTCTTACGATGAAGGGTGTAAAACAAGCGCAGGCTCTAGGCTTTGCACTTAAGGGCGTTTTGAAAAATAAAACGCCAAGTTTTTTTTACTCAAGTCCAATAGGGAGAGCCAAACAAACGGCAGCTATCATTTCAGACATCATAGACTTCGATGTAGAGAGAATAGAGTATAAATCCGCTCTAAAAGAAATTACCTTTGGTGATTGGGACGGATTAAACATGCAAGAGATATTGACCCAATATAAAACAAGTTGGGAAAAGCGAAAGACCGATAAATGGAATACCTCCCCTCCTAATGGCGAGAGCTTTCAAGAAGCAAAAAAACGTGTCACACACTTACTGGATGAAATTGCTCATCAACAGGATGTCGTTATCGTTGCCCATGGGTCCCTTAATAAAATTATNAGAGGGTGTTGGTGCAATCTTTCAGAAGCCGAAACACTCTCTTTGGATGAACCGCAGGACGGATTTTACTGTCTCGTAAATGAGAATAGAGAATATTTTGTATCGGTTTAGTTGGGCGTGAATGGAAACTTTAGCCGCTTGATAGATCGTAGCTGATGATTAGTCTCTTTAAGACGAGATAAAAAAGCCTGCAATGGTTCTTCCACTACTCGCATATGATGCGCGTTTGCATGCAGGATAAGGTCTTTCTCTGAGGCAATTGCAACATGCCCCTTCGTATATAAAAGATCACCTTTCTCAATATCTTTAGCGTTTTTACCGCAGAAACATCCTACAGTTTCTTCTTGTTGATCAGNATCTCGCGGCGCCAATATACCGACCCTAGACAAACTAAGTTGCACTAGAGCGGAACAATCTAAACCGTTACTTGAGCGGCCACCCCAAAGATATGGGGTACCAATATACTTTCTCGCAACAGCAATAAAACTTGCTTCTTTTAGATTAAAATCAACAACATGTTTCTCAACTATCCAGCCTCCCTCTTTTAAGCTAATAAAATTTTCACCTCTTTCTTTTAAGGAAACTTTAGAACCCATAGCCAAGCCCTTAATTACTGGCGATTTTATATCAGGNCTCTGGTAAACAAATGTCTTCAGTTCCTTAACCTCATGAGTTGGGGAAGAAGGCCGGTCAGATAAGCCANTAATTTTTACAAATCCAACGTAACCGTCCGTTTGCGACTGGCCCCATGCCCATGNCCCTTGACTTTCATAAACAATAAATTTTTCGCCAAATAGCATTTCNGACGCTAGTTCTGCTTCATCGGTAGGGTCGTTCTTCAATTGCAGAACGCTATCTGTAACCGCGCATACCACGCCATCCGAAAATTGATCCGCTGCTACAACACCTTGTAAGTAACTTGCAGCGATAGTTGGTCGAAAAGCATATACTCTTGGATCGAGCGTATTACTGCTCAAGAGCGNAGTTCCTGTATGGCCTTGTCCAAGCCTCCAACAGTTAGTGGGAACATGTTGTCGTCTAGTAGTTCCTGCACCATTTCNACAGACCTNGTGTATTTCCAATATTTCTCTTGCGTGGGATTAAGCCAAACACATCTATCAAAATGGCTTTTAATTCGTTGGATCCAAACCAACCCGGGTTCTGGGTTCATATGCTCAACACTGCCACCAGCAACTGTTATTTCATATGGGCTCATCGATGCATCACCAACAAAAATGCATTTATAATTAGAACCGTAAGTATGTAAGACCTCCCAGGTAGGAATTTTTTCAACATGCCGTCGCCGGTTATCTTTCCACATCGCTTCATATGGACAATTATGAAAGTAAAAGTACTCAAGATGCTTAAACTCACTTCTTGCAGCAGAAAATAACTCTTCAGTCACCTTGATATATGGATCCATTGAGCCACCCACATCGAAAAAGAGTAGAACATTAACGGCATTATGTCTCTCGGGAACCAATTTAAGATCTAAAAATCCCCCATTCCTAGCCGTCGATCTGATCGTATCAGTTAAATCCAGTTCCTCTGGTGCTCCTTCCCTNGCAAATTTNCTCAATTTCCTTANAGCGACCTTTATGTTTCTTATTCCGATTTCAACAGTGTCATCGAGGTTTTTATATTCTCGTTTATCCCAAACTTTAACTGCTCGACCCTGCCGTCCTGTTTCTTGTCCAATTCTAACACCCTCTGGGTTATAACCATCCGCTCCAAAAGGTGAACGGCCAGCTGTGCCAATCCATTTATTGCCTCCCTGATGGCGCTTTTTTTGTTCTTCTAGCCTTTGTTTAAGGGTCTCCATTAGCTTTTCCCAGCCCCCCAGAGCTTCGATTTCTTTTTTTTCTTCAGGGGTCAAATGCAGTTGTGCAAGAGATTGCAACCATTCCTCTGGAATCTCTTTCCCAAACACTTCATCTAAAAGCTCTAATCCCTTAAAGCAATGCCCAAAAACTTGATCAAACCTATCAATATGCCTCTCATCTTTAACAAGTGATGAACGCGATAGGTAATAAAAATCGTTCAAAGAATATTCGGCTACACCGTGTTTTACAGCATCTAGGAATGTAAGNTATTCTTTGAGAGATACTGGGATTTCNGCTTTTTTAAGCGAGAAGAAAAAATTTGAAAACATACCTCGGGGACCCCAATATTTACTTTCAATTAAAAGTGGTATTTCAAAAATAACCTCTGATCCAAAAA
>FUFK010060993.1_pt1 | contig 27922 bp, 25 predicted proteins | sample 1021851 | NCBI WGS metagenome assembly FUFK01 (sample SAMEA51879418, study PRJEB19060) | metagenome
GCGTTGCCATAGAGCGGATAAATACATTTTTATCGACACCAAGCGCGGACATTCTGATGCGGTCACCGAGTATTGCTCCACCCGAAAACGGGCTGGAAGGATCAACGCACAAAATACCTACTTTTTCTCCGTGATCGCGATAAAAAATCGCAAGTTTATCTACCAGTGAAGACTTGCCGGCTCCCGGCGAGCCTGTAATACCTATCACGAATGCCTTTCCCGTCCGCGCATAGATAGCTTTCATCATCTCGGCGGAGCCCGGAGCATTGCTTTCAACCAGACTTATCGCCCTCGCTATGCTTCGCGGATTGCCGGAAAAGACGCCTTCGATCAATTGATCGTTTCCCATAAAATCCTACAGTTAATTTCAATGCTACAGAAAGAACTTCAGGCGGTGAAATTGTACTGTCAGAAAATTTTCGCATTTTCCGAAGAAAATGAAAAAGGCGAATGAGTGTGCATTCGCCCCTATTAATTCAGGCCGTGAAAAGAAATTTAACAACCTTACATATTTCCTTCGTCAGCCGAAGGCCCGTAAATTGATGGTACGGGGATATCGTTAAGCCTCAGGTAAACCGAAAGCTGTCCGCGGTGGTGAATTATATGATTGAAAACCATCGTCCGCATTACGGCAACGCGAGGCATGGTGAAATAAATGGTTTCACCGTTTCTAAGTGTCCAGTCCTGATGGAATTGTTCATCTGTCATGCGTCCGATAGCATCTTTAGCCTCTATCAGAAGCTGATTTAAGAAGCCAAGCAATTCATCTGTAGATTTTGGCTCGAATGGCTTGTAATCTATTGTGGAGAAATCAAGTTCGGCAAGTTCTGCCACAGACTTGGCCCAGCCGAACATTTCTGCGACGTGAGTGGCAAGCCGCCCCATTGTCATAGACTTTTCGTGAGGTTTCCAGTCAAATTTTTCTGCCGGAACCCTCTCAAGACATGTCCGTGTAATTTTTGCCTCATTTTCCAATTCATTCAGGAATGCTGTCGCAATTCTTCCCAAAGATGACGCTGTACTTGTGCTCATTATTTTATCTCTCCCTTAAATAAAAATAATCAGGGTGTTAAATATAACACATCGTTGCAGAAATGCAACAAGAATTTTCAAGCCCGATTATTTCTATTTATCAAAGAAGACTAATAGCCTGGAGTATTTCAAAATTCCTTGAGAATTTGCTTTGCAATTACGAGGCGTTGAATTTCGGAGGTGCCCTCGCCGATTGTGCAGAGCTTGGAATCACGCCAGTATTTTTCTACCGGATAATCTTTTGTATAGCCGTAACCGCCGTGAATTTGTATAGCCTCCTCGGAGGTTCGGACTGCAGTTTCAGATGCGTAAAGTTTTGCCATTGCCGACAATTTTGTAACTTTTTGGCCTGCATCTTTTGCGGCAGCGGCCTTAAATGTCAGCAGACGGGCGGCTTCTATTGAAGTAGCCATATCGGAAAGTTTAAATTGGATAGCTTGAAATTCTGCGATGGGCCGGCCAAATTGCTGCCTCTCTTTGGCGTATTTCAGTGCTGCCTCGTACGCACCTTGTGCGATGCCTACGCTAAGCGCGGCTATGGAGATTCTTCCGCCGTCAAGGATTTGCATCGCTTGCCGGAAGCCCTCGCCTTCATTCCCGAGCAGATTTTCGTCCGGCACGAAACAATCTTCAAATACGACAGAAGCTGTCTCAGATGCGCGCATACCCAGTTTATTTTCCTTTTTATCCGAACGAAAGCCCGGCATGTTTTTATCGAAAATAAAGGCCGAAATGCCATGACTGCCTTTGTCTTTGTCGGTTACTGCGACGGCGACAAGAGTTTTGCAGGCAATGGCATGGGTGATGAAATTTTTCGAGCCATTTACGATCCAGCCTCCATCGGTTTTTATTGCTGTCGTACGAGTGCCCGAAGCATCGGAGCCGGCCTGTGATTCTGTCAGGCCCCATGCGCCGAAAGATTGCCCCGAAGCAAGAGGTATCAGGTATTTATTTTTCTGGTTTTCGGTTCCGAAAGTGTAGATATGGTTTGAACAAAGCGAATTATGTGCAGCTACGGACAATCCTACAGAACCGCAGATACGTCCCAGTTCTTCTATAATCGTTGCATATTCGATATAACCGAGACCGGCTCCGCCGTATTTTTCCGGAAAAATAATTCCTGTAAGGCCAAGATCCGCCATTTTTGGAAGCAATTCGGCGGGGAAATGCTGTTTTTCATCCCATTCGCTTACAAAGGGCTTAATTTCACTTTCCGCAAATTCACGGACACTGTATTTGATTTGCTTCTGTTCCTCGGTGAGTTCAAAATTCATAGTATAACGTAACTTTATGCGATCATAACATAAAACCTATAATCAGTCGAGCGGATTTGCTGCTTCCGATAGACGCAAATTAAGATAACAATGATGCTTAGAGAAGATTGGAAAAACAATATACTTACCACCGATACTGAGATTGCGGATCTGCTCAGGACAACAAAAACTATCGCTGTTCTTGGGATAAAACCTGAGACGCAGCCGGCCCGGCCGGCTTTTTACGTGCCTAAATATATGCAGTCGGCGGGTTATAGGATTATTCCCGTGCCGGTTTACTATCCTGAGGTAACGCACATTCTTGGCGAACCCGTTTATCGCAAAGTTTCAGACATTCCTGATGATATCGATATGGTTAATGTTTTTCGTCGTCCACAGGACATCGAAACACATATTGATGAAATAATCAGTAAACAGCCAAAGTCCGTCTGGTTGCAGCTTGGCATTCATAACGAAAAAGCTGAAGAAGCGTTTGCCCGCAAGGGAATTAAAGTTGTCAGGAATTTATGTCTGATGGTGGAGCACAGGGCACTTGTAAGCTAATTGGAAGGACGAGGCGGCGATGAGAAAATCTGCCGTAAATCCTTATCCGAAAGCACCCGAAACTTGCCGGGTGGCAGTCCTGAATCGGTTAATCCGCCAATGGAGACACGCTTGAGTTTGACTACCGAGTGGCCGATTGAATCAAACATTTTTCGTATTTGCTGATTGTGGCCCTCATAGAGAACAACCTCGTACCAGGCATTTTTATCGGTTAATTTCAGTTGGCGGATTTCGGCAGGCGCCGTCTTAAAACCATCCGGGAGCCTAATGCCGCGTGCAATTTTTCGAATCGCGACATCAGAAGGAACTCCTTTCACTTTTACGTAATAGGTTTTTGGAACTGTTTTTGCGGCAGTCAGACGATTCGTCAAGTCACCGTCATTGGTCAGGATGATCAAGCCCTCAGAATTGAAGTCCAGGCGGCCCACGGGATAGAGTTTTCCGAAACCCTGCACCAGATCCGTAACCTTTTTCCTTCCCTCGGGGTCGGAAACGCTCGAGATTACACCTTTTGGTTTATTGAGCAAAATATAGATTTTTTCCCGTGCGGCAAGTTTCGGATTGATTAATTTACCGCGGACTTTTATGTGGTCACTTTGCGGGTCGGCCTTAGTCCCGAGCTCGCGTACGATTTCGCCATTGATGGTAACCTGCCCTTGTCTGATAAGTTCCTCTGCAGCACGGCGTGAGGCAATGCCTGCCTGTGAAATCAGTTTTTGTAGCCGTTCTTTCATTGGTTTATAAGGTCTTCGAAATCTTCAATCGAAGGCAGATCGGAAAGGTCTTTCAATCCGAACTGGATAAGAAATTCCTTTGAAGTGCCGTACTGCATCGGGCGCCCGACGGTTTCCTTGTGGCCCTTTGTAACTATGAGTCGTTTTTCAAGAAGTGTCCGGATGGCTGAAGCAGATTGGACGCCGCGGATTTCAAGGATTTCAGGGACTGTAACAGGCTGTTTATACGCAATGACGGCAAGTGTTTCCAGAGCAGCGAGCGAGAGTTTTGCAGATGGTCGTGTTTTAAGATATTTCCGGACATCTTCATGAAGTTCGGTTCGCGTTGCGATTTGCCATCCTCCGGCAATTTCGCGCAATTGCAAGCCGCCCTGGCGTTCCTCGTATTCTTTTTTCAGCTCTTCGAGCGCGGCTAATACCGTATCTTTGTCCTCGCCGATGATTTCGGCAATTGTTTTTGCCGATATTGGTTCATCGGAAACGAATACCAGAGCCTCCGCAGCGGCCATTATTTCGGCTGCACTTCTGACTTGTCGCACGGTAGTTTCAGTTTCCGTCACATCGTTGGTTTCGGCTGTAATTGATTCGCTCATTTTTTATCCAACAAAAAAATTAACAAAAAAGACATAAAAATCGAAAGCGGACAAGGGTGCAGGTTATCCCTAAACATCTGAAACGGGTCAAATCCGGCGAAGGTAAATCTCACCGAATGTTTGTTTCTGAATCAGCCGCAGATCCTGCGTACGCACGACTTCCAGAACTGCAATAAACGCCGTTACCAATTCACGCCGGGAACGCATTTCACCAAAAAAGGTAAACAGATTCAATTCGGATTCGGAGGATAAGCGCTGCCTGAGGCGGTCAATCATTTCAGCAAGGGAGACTTCCTCCCGTTCGATTTCCATTTTTACCTGCTCTTTGTGGCGGAGCAGTATTTTCTGAAATACCGTCAGAAGATCGAAAACCGTAGCGTTTATTTCCGCATTTGAATCATCCGTCTCGATACGGCCACGCCGGAAAACGGCTTGTTCAATGGTTGATTTTTCGTATAGCATCTGAGCTGCGGATTTGAATTTTTCATATTCAAGCAGCTGATCGACCAGTTCCTTGCGTGGATCCTCGATTGTCTCGTCAGTTTCCTCCGAAGGTTCACGCGGCAAAAGCATTTTGGATTTGATTTCTATCAGGGTTGCCGCCATAACGAGAAAATCAGCCGCGACAGCAATATCTAGACGTTTCATCAATCTGATATACTTCAAATATTCGTCTGTAATTTTTGCAATAGGGATATCGAAGATATTCGCTTGCTCCTGCCTGATTAGATAAAGCAGCAAATCGAGCGGTCCTGCGAATTGGCCGAGACGCAATTTCAGTTCGTCGCGGTCGTCTGCGATTATTTCGGCAGTTTCCTTATTGAAATCAAAGACGAATTGTTCTATTGGTGAGTCCATCAGAATTAAATATATTTTGTTTCGCGGAGATAAACTATATAGTCGATTTTTGGCGGCTCGAATCCGTTTTCCCTTATTTTCAGCATAATATTTCCCCTGTGCGTAGCCGAATGCGTCAGGACATGAAAGAGTATTTCACGGACAGTATTTTTCTTAAGTTCTCCGCTGCTTGTTCGATATTTGATTATTAAGTCCAGACCTTCTTCTTCAAAGCGACGGAGCATTTTCTCATAATTTTCCCCAGCCGAGCGCGCCAATGAGCCGCAATCTTCAATAGAAAGTTCGGGCCAGAAATCAGCACCTGTGGAATCCTTTCCATACAGCCGTTCGTACCATTCCTTTTCGGCAGTCAGCAGGTGTGCAAATATCCTGTGTTCGCGGCCGTAGGGAATTGATTTGAGTTCAACGGCGATCCTGCGGTTTGCCCAATCATTGTAGGCAAACATTTCTCTTAATTGCCCGATCGTTTCCATTATTTTTTATTGCCGGTCTATGATTTCAAGCGCCTTTTCGACAGGACGCGCAAGAACGGCCCGGTTGCCAACTTCTACGATAGGTCTTTGGATCAGATTCGGATGGCGAATCATAGCCTCGATTACTTTCTTATCGGGCGTTTCGGGGTTGAGCCCGAGCGATTTTGCCTCCGGCTCATTTTTCCGCAGTACTTCAAAAGGACGAAGTCCGGTTTTGGCAATCAAGGCGGCTAGCGATTTTTCAGTAAACGGTTCAACAAAATAATTGACTTTTTCCCAGTTGATACCGTGTTCTTCAAACAACTTATTAAGCTTTTTGCATGTAGTGCAAGTCGGTTTTTCGTAAACAGTGATTTTTTCAGCCATTTTTTTATTTTCCCTGTTCGTCACGGCAGCAGGATTTTTACGATTTTGTCAGCATAAAAGCAACTTCAATTGAGTCCGGAAAAGAACAATGACTAACGGACTCCAATTTTTTTGTAAACCGAATGCAGTGTTTCACTTGCGATGCTGCGGGCTTTTTCCGCACCTTGCTGCAATATCTCCTCAAGTTCCGCATCAGAATAATTTCCGGCCCGTTTCTGAAAAGGTTCAAGGAAATTTATTATTACCTCCGCCAGTTCATTTTTGAAATCTCCATAACCTTTACCTGCGAAGTAATCAACGCATTCTTCCCGTGTTTTTCCGCTTAACAAATGATAAATCGTAAGAAGATTGGTGATAGCCGGTCTTTCTTCATCAAATACAATGTCGTTTCCGGAATCTGTTACCGCCCTTCGTATTTTTTTACGGATTGTATCAGCATCATCAAGTAAAAAAATCGCACCTAATCGGTTATCGTCAGACTTTGACATTTTCCGGGCGGGATCTTGCAGCGATTTGATCCGGGCTCCGGCTTTTGGTATGTAGGGTTCGGGCAATTTAAAGGTTTCGCCAAAGTCACGGTTAAACCTTTCCGCAAGGTCGCGTGTCAATTCAAGATGTTGTTTCTGGTCATCACCGACCGGTACGAGATCGGTTTGATAAAGCAGTATATCCGAAGCCATCAGGATAGGATAGGTAAAAAGCCCGACACCGGCACGCTCCCTGTTGCCTTTACTTTTGTCTTTGAATTGCGTCATTCTCTCCAGTTCGCCCATACGCGCCACGCAAGAGAGAACCCATGCAAGTTCTGCATGCTCGGATACATCGGCTTGAACAAAAACAGTTGAACGTACCGGATCGATACCGGCGGCCAAATAGATTCTTGCAAGGTCAAGGGTTTTTTTCCGAAGTTGAGCCGGATCCTGGGGCAAAGTTATCGCATGAAGATTGACAATGCAGAAAAACGATTCGTATTCGTCCTGCAACTTGGCCCAGTTTTTCAAGGCACCCAGATAATTACCGATGTGCAATTCACCCGTCGGTTGTGCACCGCTGAAAATACGTTTTTTCATAGAATAGGACAATTAAAACCAAGGTGTTAAAAGTAAAAATTCGATTAAATTGAAAACAGGCCGGATGATAATGCCTATAAGTCCCCAGTAAATCAGAAGCAGCAATATTAAAAAACCGTATTGTTCCAGAATCTGCAAAACAGGTTCAAAACTGGCAGGCAGAAACGTCGATAACACCTTGCTGCCATCAAGCGGCGGAAACGGCAAAAGATTGAAAATTGCAAGCGAAACGTTGAGAGTAAGCATATACTGCAAAAACAACACGATCGCATCAATCAACCCGCCGGTTGAGTCCGGACGGCCGAGCATGCCTGATTCGATCATCGCCTTCAAAATCGAAAATGCGATAACGGCTAAAATAATATTTGCACCGATTCCGGCGATCGAGACCAATACATTTGCGAGCTTGTAATTAGACCATTTTCGCGGGTTTACAGGCGTTGGCTTTCCCCATCCGATCAGCGGGATTCTTGCCAGATTGCCACCCATTGAGCCGAGAATGAAACCTACGATCGGAATCAGCAATGTGCCGATCGGGTCGGTATGTTTTACGGGATTAAGCGTAACGCGTCCCAACAAATAAGCGGTATCATCGCCGAATTTATATGATACCCAGGCGTGCCCGGCCTCGTGGGCAGAAATTGCCAGTAACAGGACAACTAAATATACCAGAAGGTTTGTTATAAATACCGCAAAATCAAAATCGCCCATAAAAGTCCGTGGTCCGAACAGCCGGCCGGTGAAGTTGGCTGACCGGTTTCGAAATTGTCTTTATGATCAAATTGTGCCATTCTTTTTTCACAAAATAAAACAATGAAAGGAGAAATAGAGCAAAATGCGAAGACTTCTCGTCGGAGGGGAAAGTAATTTATCCCTATCTGCCAATGCAGGTTTGACACTTCTACGGGTATTTGCAGGTATTGCCCTGGCTTTCGGACACGGGATCGGAAAAATACCGCCCGGCGAAGGATTGATCGAGACAACGGCAAGAATCGGCTTTCCGGCTCCTGTAATTTTCTCCTGGGCGGCCGCTCTTTCGGAATTTTTAGGCGGAATTTTGCTTGCTCTCGGTCTTTTGACACGGCCCGCAGCGTTTTTTATTGCATTTACAATGCTTGTCGCACTTCTCGGCGTTCATCGTGCCGATCCATTTCAAAAGCAGGAAATGGCATTTCTTTATTTCTTTATTTCGGTTGCATTTCTACTGAAAGGTTCCGGTGACTGGAGCATCGATGCTTTACTTAGAAAAGGATAAACACTGTTGTGTGGCAATTTAGCACACTTATCTGAAATGAACGGCCATATCGTTTGTATTGCCAGCGAACACAAGGGCAATGAGTTTCTGGAAGCGGCCAGCGAAAATGGCTGGTACGTTACGCTAGTTACCCGCCGTAAACTTCTTGATGAGCCTTGGTCATGGGCCGCAATAAATGACGTCCGATGTGTCGAAGATCCCGCAACGCAGGATGATTATATTCGCACGGTTACAAATGTTGCCGGCACGCGTCGGATTGATCGGGTCGTTGGCCTCGATGAATTCGATATAGTTACCGCAGCGCGTGCGCGCGAACATCTTCAAATTGCCGGCATGAGCTCCTCGCATGCCCTGCGTTTCCGTGACAAGCTTGCAATGCGTTACATTGCATCCCGTGCCGGAATCACCTGTCCGAATTTTACCGGTGTATTCAATCCTGATGAAATAAATGATTTCCTTGCCGCGACTCCGGCTCCGGTAATTGTAAAACCACGCTTCGAAGTCTCAGCCTTCGGGATTCGAAAATGCGATTCGCCCGGACAAGTATGGGACGTGTTGAATGATCTGGACCAACGTAACAATTGGCGTGACCATCCTTCACAATTCATAATCGAACAGTTTATCGAAGGTCGGGTCTTTCACGTGGATTCAATAGTTTTTGATGGTCGCATAGTTGCCTGCGGCGTCTCTCAATACGGGACACCACCTTTCAGCATCTCACATTACGGAGGCGTTTTTACTTCCTCGATAGTGCAGTACGGCTCGGCAAGCCGCAGACGGCTGGAATCGCTGAACAAAAAACTGATTTCAGCTTTCGGACTCTCAAGCGGTGTTACACACGCAGAGTTTTTGCTTGGAAATAATGACGGGCGGTTTTATTTGCTTGAGATTGCATGCCGTGTCGGCGGCGCTTACATCGCCAATATGCTGGAATATGGATGCAACTTCAATCTTTGGCGTGAATGGGCACGAATTGAAACCGTCTTGCCGGGAACAAAATACAAGCCGCCAAAGCAAAGACGTGAATATGCCGGTATAGCACTTGCTTTATCAAAAACAGACGAGCCGGATACATCCCATTATAATGATCCCGAAATTGTTTACCGCATCAAAAAGCCAAAACACGTCGGGCTGATTTTTCATTCCGACGATCATCGCCGCATAGCGGAATTGCTGGATCGCTACACTCTGCGGATTACGGCAGATTTTCTTGCGACGGCTCCCGTCAAAGAGCGCTATGACGATTAACACACATCCATGACTGGACGTTTGTATAATTTGCCGTATATTCTTCTATTTTGCCCGATCGTCTGAATATGGTGCTCGATATGTTTTACTCGCTCGGCGTTACCGATAAATGCGGGCCGCCTGAGATACTTTCCCATAGTTTAAATCAATACTTTCCCGAATTACTCAATCTTGAATCTACAACTGAATTGGCCGCTTCATCTTTAGCCGAAAAGATACGTCCCGAAGCGGAAAGGATTCTCAATTCGATTGTTACGGAAAATTTCGCTGAGCCGGCTAACGAACCGTTCAGTGATGTGATACGTGCGGTTGCATGGAATCTCGAACGCGGCACAATGCTTGAGGGAATCATCGAAGCCTTTGAATCTATCCCTGAATTGCAGGGACGCGACGCACTTTTGCTAACCGAGCTGGACTATGGAATGGCAAGAAGCGGCAACCTTTTTGTCGCGGGCGAGCTGGCACGCCGTCTTCGTTTAAACTACGCGTTTGCCCCGGTTTACATTGCCTTGCAGAAAGGAAGCGGCGTTGAAGCCGAAGTGCCCGGCGATAATACACAATCGATACACGGACTTGCTTTTTTCTCACAATGGCCACTGAAAAATATTACAGCCGTGCCGCTGCCAAACGGAAAAGACAAGATGAGCGGAAAGGAAAAACGGCTTGGATATTTGCGAGCCCTTGTAGCAGAGGTAGAGCATCCTGCGGGTAGATTCCGCGCCGTAACGGTTCATCTCGATGCACATTGTTCGCGGCGACACCGTCAAAGGCAGATGCAGATTATCCTTGATTATCTTGATACACTTCCGCAAATGCCGACTTTAATTGGCGGAGACTGGAACACGACCACCTTTAATTCACAGAGTTCAACACGCGCAATTCTCGGTTACTGGCGGCGTGTTTTTATGGGGCCGAAAAATGTTGCGCGGAATCATCTCCCGCATCCTGAACGTTATTTCGAGCGACCGCTGTTCTCGATGCTGGAACGGCGCGGCTACGCTTTCCGGCAGTTTAACGAAATAGGCACAGGTACGCTTCATTACCATGTTGCCAGCATTGAGAAAAATACAAATCTGCGCGACTGGGTGCCCGAATGGTGTTTTCCTTTCATTTTCTGGGCGGCAAATCGTGTCGGCGGCAGTGTTTCGGGACGTCTGGACTGGTTTGCAGGCCGTGATATTTCCCCGGCAGGCAGAAAGCCCTCTACAATCAGCAATTTAACAGATGCGGAAGGAGCCCCGCTTTCAGATCACGACCCCATAACTTTGGACTTTGTGCTGACTCAGCGATAAACTATCAAGTAGTTTGTAAATCGGGAGACAAAATGGAAGTATCATTTTCACAAACATTAAGTTTTGACGCTGACACGTTTGAATTCGAGGCCGTGGCACACGAAAACGGAAATGCCACAATCATACGCTTTCGTGTCGATGAAAAGCGCGTCAGTCCGGGCGATTCGGTCGTTGTAGTATCGGGCCCGGAAGTGTTTTTTCACGGGTTAATCGGCAAGATCGAAGACGGATATGCCTATGCGGCTGATCCACGCGGTTCCTTGCTGCCTGCCGGTGTTCAATAGCCTTGATGCGTAAGTTGCGGTTGGCTTGACTTCTGCAACCGCTGTTTTTAATATCGAATTTCGCTTCGGGGATGTAGCTCAGCTGGGAGAGCGCGGCGTTCGCAATGCCGAGGCCAGGGGTTCGATCCCCCTCATCTCCACCAGTTTTTAACAGCGCGGTTCATTTCGGGCCGCGCTTTTTATATTCCAAAAGATATTGCGGTATCGCAATGTCTTCTTTCAATCGGGAATCCGGAAATGGTTCACCCGGTATCAGCCGCAGCGGCAGCACGCCGGCCCAGACGTCCATCTCATAATCTTCTTCGTCATCTTTAGGATCACCGGTTCGTATCTTTGCGCTCGCTTCCTCAATCGGCAACCGCAGCACGGATGTAGCTTTCAGTTCAAGTTTGCTTGGCCATCGGATTTCAGCCCAGCGACCCGGAATAATATGTTCCGTAAAGGCTTTAAGTGCTGTGTTTTTGTCATTTTCGTCCGTTACAGGTTCGGCTTTGCCCAGCACGACCACTGAGCGATAGTTGATTGAATGATGAAATGCTGAACGTGCGAGCACGAGCGCATCGATGTGGGTAACCGTGAGACAAATGTCGATGCCACGTGACAAATTTCCGAGCATCCGGCCGGCGGATGAGCCGTGTATGTACAAATGATCCCCGATGCGGGCATAAGAAGTCGGGATTACATACGGTTGTCCATCTGCTACAAAGCCTATGTGGCAGATAAATCCCGAATCGAGAATGTCATAGATTGTCTCACGGTCATAAGACCCGCGCGCGGGTAAACGTTTCAACTTCGTTCTTTGGGTCTTCAATTGGTTTTCAGATGAATGCTTTGTCATTACTTATTAAAACAGTCCCGCAGGAATAAATGAGTATCTACAGCCTTTCAGACATTGCTTTGCTATTTCGTGCTTGTCCAATCATCGCCGACGCCGATTTCCACAACAAGGGGAACATCCAGAGTTGCGGCAGATTCCATTTCCCGTCTGATTATCTGAGATGCTTTATCTATTTCATTCTCAGGAGCTTCAAAGAGAAGTTCGTCATGTACCTGCATTATCATTTTGGTTTGCAGGCCTGCATTTTTTAACGCCTTGAACACATTGATCATAGCGATTTTTACTATATCGCTTGCCGTGCCCTGAATAGGCATATTTATTGCCTCTCTTTCTGCACGGGAGCGGACGGCAAAGTTTCGATCCTTAATGCCGGGAAAGTAACGCCGGCGGCCGAACAGAGAGGTTACGTAGCCTTTTTCACGTGCTTCCTGTGGTATGCGGTCCATATATTCCCGTATGCCTTTGTATGTATTGAAATAATCATCTATAACTTTTCGGGCTTCCTGCTTGGATATTCCTACGCGTTGTGAAAGTCCGAAGGCCTCGACCGCATAAGCAATACCGAAATTCACTATTTTGGCCAGTCGTCTTTTTTCCTTAAGATCCTTTTCGTCTTTTGCTCCGAAGACGAGTCGTGCGGTCTTGGCGTGAATGTCTTCGCCGTTTCGGAAAGCCTCGGTCATCACGGGATCTTTAGTAATATGGGCTAAAATACGGAGTTCCAGCTGCGAGTAATCGGCCGAAATCAGTTTATTGCCTTGCTCCGGAATAAATGCTTTGCGGATTCGCCGGCCCAGCTCCGTCCGAATCGGAATATTTTGCAGGTTTGGTTCCGTTGAGCTCAGCCTGCCGGTAGCAGCCACTGTTTGATTCAAAATTCCATGTATGCGTCCATCGGAACCGACCATTTTCGGCAGCGTATCTGCGTAGGTTGCCTTGAGTTTATCCATCTCGCGATAGTCTATTATCAATTGCGCTATCTCATATTCTTCTGCAAGTTCGGCTAAGACGTCTTTGCTTGTCGAAATCTGGCCGGTTGCCGTTTTGCGATCTGTCGCAATATTCATCTCCGCAAATACTTCGCCGACCTGTTTTGGCGAGCCGATATTGAATTCGCGGCCGGCGATCGCATAAATCCTGTCGGCCAGTTTCTTTAATTCCTCCGCAATGTATGCGGAGAATTTTTTCAACGCTTCTGTATCTACCTTCATGCCGGCGATTTCGATTTCGGCAAGAATTGGTTCAAGCGGAATCTCGATTTCCGAATATACTTTCAGCAAACCGTCGGCCACGATGCGTTCGCGAAACATAGGTGCCAAACGAAGTACAAGATCGGCTCTTTCGGATGCTTGCCAGCCGGACGGCGGAAATTCTTCACGACGTTCGGTTTTCGGCAGAGGCGGAAGATGATTGCGTGCAAGAAATTCAAGTTCGTGATGTGGGCGGCCGGAATCCAGTAAATATGAGGCGATCATCGGGTCATCGGAAAAAGCCTCAATTCCAATTCCGTCTTTTTTCAGGACCGCATATGTTCTTTTGTAATCGTGGGAAGATTTCTCGAGATGTGGATTTGCAAAGTAATCCGCCAATACGGAAACCGCCGCTTGACGACCGCCTTCAAACGATTGAAGGTCAACAAAATAAACCATTCCCGGTTTAACTGCCACGGCAATGCCTTGTGCCGGCTTCTTATCGAAAGCACTATGCCGTTCGCCTTCGTTTGAATCATCGACCTCGAATGCGACTCCCGCCGATTCCCAACACCGGCGAATCATCTCGTCCAGTTCCTTTCTGTTACGAACCAGGCGGTAATCAAGCCGCGCCGGCCGGCTTCCGTCTCCGCTTTCCGAAAACAGCGGTGCCGCATCTTCGAATTCTTTTGTCAGCGAATTAAACTCCAATTCGCGGAAGAGTTCGAATGCCTTTGCCCGATTCGGTTCCCGGCGGCGGAGTTTTTCCAGATCAAGTTCAATCGGAACGTCGCATTTGACCGTTGCCAGCTCCAGCGATTGCAATATCAGGTCCTTATTATTCTTCAAACTCTCCCGATATGTTTTGTGAGTGATTTTATCGGCATTTTCAATTGCGGCAAGTGCCGAGCCGAATTCGCTTACGAGTTTCAAAGCGCCCTTTTCACCTACTCCGGGAGCACCTGGGATATTGTCTATTTTGTCTCCCATCAAACCGAGCAGATCAATAATTTTAGATGGAGGAACGCCGAATTTTTTTTCAACCCATGCCTCATCACACCATTCTATCGGCGGTACGGGCACTTTACGTTTGATATTCGCCGAGTTTTGCCGCATTACGATAATGTAAGGATCTTTGACTAATTGGCACAGATCCTTGTCATTGGAAACGATTACGGCCTGAATCTTTCGTTCTGCGGCTTTTTTGGCCAATGTGCCGATAATGTCGTCTGCCTCGTAGCCGTCATATTTGACTATCGGAACATTAAATGCTTCGCAGACGCGCTCGATCAAAGGCAATTGTGATGCTAATTCGTCAGGCATCTCTTCGCGGTTTGCCTTGTAGTCGGCAAAGGAATCGTGACGAAACGTCGGAGCCGCCGTATCGAAAACGGCAGCAACGTAATCCGGCTTCTCGTCGTTGAGCAGTTTTCGCAGCATATTCGTAAAAACAAAAACTGCCTGCGTAACCTGTCCCTTGCTGTTTCTGAGCGGTTCTTGCCGTGCTCCCATCGGGGCATAAAAAGCACGGAAAATATGCGACATCGAGTCAATCAGGAATAAACGTTCCATTATGGATTGAATGATAGTTAAATAAACGTCCGGTTACAAGAATGCCTGTCCGATTCGATTATTTCGCCGCTGCGGCTTATACCCTTGGTTTGAAGCAAAAAGCGCTTGCGCAAACGCTTTAAAAAAGGCATACTTTTTGTGATTTTGCTCTCGCACAGTGTCTCGACAGATGCGGCCGTCCGGTAATTAAGGCGATGCTTTTCGGTTCGGTGATGAGAGTTGTCTGATAGGTTAGGGAAGCATTGAAATTTTTTGGTCAGGAAGCATCGCCGCGATTTCTTGGATTGCCATTGTCGCAACTCTATTTTTTGCCTGCCTCGAATTGCTTCTTTGGATTTTTAGTAAATAGAGGAAAATGAGCACAAAACTTTACGTAGGAAACCTTTCTTTTCGTGTAACCAGCGAAGACTTGCAGGAGTATTTTTCTTCTGCCGGGAGCGTCGAATCGGCTAACGTGGTATTTGACCGCGAGACAGGCCGTTCGCGCGGATTCGGATTTGTCGAAATGGCAACCGAAGATGACGCAAACAATGCAATCGCACAATTTAACGGCCAGGAATATGACGGCCGGAATATGGTTGTCAATGAAGCCCGCCCGCGCGAGGACCGGCCGCGTGGCGGCGGCCGCGGAAATTACGGCGGCGGCAAACGATGGTAATAATTACCTGAGTTCTGTAAACGGAATATCGAATTTTCGGGGCCGGAAACGGCCCCGGTTTTTATTTCTGATTAACGGGCGGCGGCGATTCAGTCAACCGTCCCTTGTAATCCGACAATTTCAGCACTATTTCGTCAATCAGCGAAGTCCTCATTTGAGCCGTCGGCATCTGGTTGACAATTACCGAAAATACTATCTCATCTCCGCCGGCGGTTTTCAGGTAACCGGACAGAGCGGAAACCTGATCGATCGTTCCCGTTTTGCCGCGAACGTTTCCGGCGGCGGAAGTTCCGATAAACCGGTTGCGAAGCGTGCCGTCAATGCCGCCGATGGTCAGTGAATCACGCCAGGCCTTAGAATAGCGGCTTTCCCGTGACATGTATTCATAGAGCCGGACGACGGCATCTGCCGTAATCAGGTTGTGACGTGAGAGCCCGCTCCCGTCATATTGCACTATTGCATCTGCCGGTAGAGCCATACGGTCCAGGAATTTAGAAACTGCCCTTATGCCCAGCTCAGCACTTGTTTTTTCAGCATCCGGCGACTGTGGAGTCGTCGAAATGATGGCATTTCTTTCTGCCTCACCCAATGTACGCAGGAGGATTTCCGTGTACATATTCTGGCTGGGCTTCATTGTCTTGGCTGCTATTTCGGAAAGCGGCACGGATTCTATCCGGGCAATTTCCGTCCCTGCCGGCAATGAGCCATCCTGACGTTTTTCATAGCGGTAGCCGCCGATGACTTCAATTTTCCGGTCAATCAGCCTTTGCCTTAACAGGGCAGCAAACATTTCTGCCGGTCTTGTAATTGCTATCCGCGTTGCAAACTCTTTGTCGCCTTCGGCGATGTTGCCGCCGATTTCCAGAATATTATCATCCAGCCGTCTTTGGAGGCTGATGCTGCGCCGTGTTCCCGCCGGTGCAGTCCGGCAGTTATTCGCAACGCGTAAAATCGGATTGAACGGGATGATCTTAACCGAACATTGATAACCGGTCGGGCCCGGACGGACGATGACATCAACGGCGTTGTCATTTACAGGCAGCGAGGAAATCTCCGCGCCGTAATACCACTGCAAATCGTCCCATTCCCAGGTATCGGGCAGCCTGTAGCCGCGAAAGTAGCTGTCGTCGCCGATTATGTCTCCTTCGATTCTTTTGACGCCAAGCGCGGCGATTTTGTCTGCTACCTTATCTATAGCCGCGTATGGATCGGATGAACCAAGAAATCCTGCCGAAAGCGAAACGTCGCCACGGCCGAAGATTCTCAGATCGCCTGTTATCGTACCAGCCGAATCGGGCATTGCCGGTGCGTAAATGCTTGTAACGAAACGAAAATCAGGCGTCAAAGTCTCGAGTGCGGCCGCAACCGTGAAGTTTTTCATGTTTGAGGCCGGCATAACATATTTCCCGGCGTTCTGTTCGTAAATTACGCGTCCATCCCGGAGTGAAACGGCCTTGATGGCAATTAGAGCGCGGCTGTATTCCGGACGGTCGGCAATTGCACGAATCGCGGCTGCCAGCTCGGCCGGGTTTGAAGGTGCCGGCGTTTTTGGATTTGCCTGTATTGCTGCGGCCGGCGTGCTTTTCGGTTGGGTTTGGCCGTTGGCGGCGGCTGCCGTTGCAAAAAACAGCGTTGCAATCAAAAAATATCTGAAAGTGGCTTTGAATTCCATATCTCCGATTCGTTACATTCCTGATTGAAAGTAAAAGTGGCCGGGAATTTCAGATATTCTACCCGGCCCGGTTTGGTTGTGTTATCTCCCCAAGTAATTTTTACCAGCGAATCGGCCGCAGATCCGGACCGATTATGTGGACGCCTCTTATTATTTGCCCATCGGATCTCAGGCTTGCATCATCCACCCTTGTCTGATGTGCTCCGTACCAGATGACTATGTCCTGACCTACAAGCGATTCGCCGTTTACCCACGGTGCAATGTTGATTGAGGAATCAGAGTTCGGATCGTCGAGTTCTGACGGATTGGCTGCCGTTCCCTGAAATTTAAGCAGCCAGAAATCGCCTTTACCGTATGTATCCGTCAAAACACCATTACCATCCGTAACCGTGCTGTCGGTCAGGTTTGGTGTAATGGAATATGCTTCATTACCGTTGGCGTTCTGTATGACGAAACTCCTGTTTCGGGCATAATTGCGGAAAAAGGCACTTTCCGTTCGGATAGGCGACATGAATTTTTTGCCGCGTTCGACAAGGTAGATATTGTTTTGCGGCTGGACAATGTCGAAATCGAATCGCCAGTATGCGTGATGATTCCTTTGTATGCAGATACAGGAATTCGGGCCGGCCGAACCGAATCCGAAACGCGGCCTGATTCGGCCGTCAAAGCCGAAACGCCATTCCATAATGTAGCGGTACCAGCCCGCATTCATTTCCGTTACCAGGACGAGTTCATTGCCTTCGCCCGGATTTTGCTGGTAGATTGCGACGCCTTGAAAATTACCCGTATCATTGCGTGTTTCGATAATAGTCGTGGCAATGCCGGGCGGGTCTATCAAAGCAAATCCGCCGGTCGGACCATTCGGAAAATTTACGCCTGAGGTTGGAATCTGGAAAAAGCCCTCCGAATACTGCCAATCGCGGAAAGGGCCGCAGCTGCTGACATATTTGACATTGAGCACCGGAAGATGGCCGCGTTTGAGGACGGATTTGCCGCGGTATTTTACATCGCGGACTTCAATGCCGGAGCCTTCGCCGCCCGTAGATGCGGATGGCCTTAAGACGGTCATTTCCCATACGGGATTTGTGTTTCCGGTCTCAAAAGCCGTTACGGAAAGTGTACCGGCCAAACCGCGTGAGGTGCTGCTCTGGCCTGCGTTGGGTACGCCGCAGGCTTCCGGCGTTGCACGTGCGGTCGGCGGAGCGTTGTCCGGATAGAAAACTATATTTTCATTTTTGAAACTTACGCCGACGATCTGATTTTCACCGGTTTCGAGGTTGCGGACGCCAACGTTTACAAGCCTTTCGCCATTGAGGTTTGACACCGGCGGCATGGATTCGTAGATCTCCAGCTTATTGGCTGCATTCAGGTCGCGATAGCGCGGGTCGTTTTTGACCAGATTCATGGCGGCTTCTACTTCATCGCCGCTTGCTCCCGGGTCAGCTGCAATTTCCAGAATACGGATCGGTTCGCCGCCCGCAAAATCACCTTCCGCCACTATTGAAATGTCTTTCGTGTAATTGTAATAGGTTGCGCGAAACCTTGACGGCAAAGTGCCGGAGAGGTCCGAATCCGGGGTCAGAAATTCGAATTTGATCAGCCTGTACTTTGATCCTTTCGCGGCCGCGGTAAATAAATCCGTCATTTCCAAACGGCGAATTGCCGCATTGACGTCATCCTGCGTGGGGCCGATTGGCACGGCTTTGATCGTAAAAGTATCATTTTTGAGCGTTTTCTTTTTTGATTTTTCGCCTGCGAATACGAAGCCGGCAGACAACGTAACCGATAAAATTGCGGCCAGAACGGCTAAAAAGGATTTTTTCATTTTGGATTGCAACCTCATTGGGGAATTTTTTTGTTTGCCAATTATGCCTAAAAAAAGCGAAAAATCAAAGTTTTGCCTCTGCCGGCTGCGAATCCATCGGCCGGAATCGGGAATATTTGGAGCAGATTCTATTTACATTTTGAGTAGCCGCAATCGCGACAGACTTCGCAACCGGATTCGAAAACCAGCTCTCCCGAACATTCGGGACATTCGGCAAATGTGGTACTGGCGGTTCGTAAAGTGTGCTCCGCTGCCGTCACCTGTGTGTGGGCAGATGTTTTTGCATTTCTGCCGGATTCGGGTAAATGCTTCAGCCGCCGGTCCACGATCAGGAGGCATTCTGCGACGGCTTGTTCCGGCGATGTCAGCAAACGCTCATTGAACCATACGGCGTGTGTACCGGTAACCTTATTGAGGCTGGCGGCTACTTCGCGGGCATCGAATCCGCCGCGAAGCATCTTGGAAGCCAGCAGCCCGACGCCGGCGCTGATCGGACCGGCTACGAATACTTCCAAAACCCGTCTGCCGTCATGATTTACGGTTACGAAGAGGTTTTGGTTCTCGAAACGAATACGCCATGTCGAACCTTTCAGTTCGGTCGGACGTTCTATCCTTTCGCCGCCTGCCTGCCTTTGAACCGTCTGCGGACTGACGTCGGCTGCGGCTGACTTCTGGCCGGCGGCGGATGCAGACATTGCGTTGAGTACCTGACCTTCACGGCTGCCGTCGCGGTAATAACTGACGGCTTTGCAGCCGAGCCGGCGTGCCAGTTTGTAAAGCTCGTCAACTGATTCCACGGTGTCGTTGCGGGCTCCGTTGCAGGTTTTTGAAATGGAATTATCTACGTGTTTTTGCGCCGCTGCGAGCACCTTTACATGCTGGATCGATGAAATGCTCATTGCCGAAATAAAATGTGGCGGAAGTTCCGCTTCATGTTCGACGACGTATTCGGCTGCGGCTTTAATTGATTCTTCGTCGGTCTGATCAACTTCCAGGCCCAGAGCCGACGCAGCAAGCGAGTGCACATAAGTCCGCGTCCCGAGCGTATCGCGGCGTACGTAGGCCCAGGAAAAATTCGGCTCGATACCCGATGAAGTTTCGGCCACCAGCGATATCGTGCCTGTCGGAGCAATCGTCGTTACCTCATAATTTCGCGGCGTAAGCGGCACGTCACGGCTGATGCCGACCTCTTCGTAAATTAATTTTTCATAAGCGTTTCTGTTTGCCTCGAATTCCGGGAAAACTCCTTTTATGGCTCCGAGCCGCAATGATTCGCTCCAGGCTTCGCGGCGGATAAAGCCCATCAGGCGTTCAATCAGATCGAGCGATTCGTCGCTTCCGTAGGTAATGCTGAGTTTCAGACACAGATCGGCGAAACCCATTATCCCGAGCCCTACGGGACGTGTCCGCCGGACGACGTCGCGGATTTCCTCAAGCGGGAAATAACCCGTATCAACCGCGTTGTCCAGAAAACGAACCGAAAGATGCGTTACGCGCGCAAGCCGCTCCCAGTCAATTGCATTCTCCGGCATTGGTTCTGAATTGCCGGAGCGGAAGAATTTTGCGACGTCAATTGAACCGAGATTGCATGAATTATTGAAATGCAGCATCTGTTCGCCGCAGGGATTGCAGGCATAAATAGGCCCCATCGAAGCCATTAAAGGATTTTTCCGGTTGACTTCGTCAATAAAGATAATGCCCGGTTCGGCGTATTTGTGAGCGGAGGCGACAATCCGGTTCCAGACATCCGGAGCATAAATCATTCCCGGTGATGGCGGATGCTCTATCGTGCAATCGCTGAGATCGGCCGCTTCAAAGGCGAATCTGTCGGCAAATGTAACTGTTTTGCCGTCCGGGCGGCGGTAAACCGAATAATCAGAGCCCGTAACGGGGTCGAAAACCGGTTCTTTCCAGGCCTGGCCGCCAAAGCGCGTCTGAAACCACTCGCCGGCTTCGGCTGCGTCCATAAATTCATCGGTCAAAGTAACCGAGATGTTGAAATTTGTCAGGCTCGTCTGATCATTTTTAGCGTGGATAAAGCGGAGTATGTCCGGATGATTTATCGAAAGAATACCCATGTTCGCACCGCGCCGGACTCCGCCCTGCTTTACCACTTCGGTCGTCTGATTGACGATATTCATAAAGCTGACCGGACCGCTGGCCACGCCGCGCGTCGAATTGACCATCGCCCCTGCAGGCCGCAGAAATTCGTACGTCATTCCCGTGCCGCCGCCGGTCTGATGAATAATTGCGACACGGGAAGCATGTTCCATTATCCCTTCGATCGAATCAGGTACTTCGAGAACAAAGCAGGCCGCAAGCTGCCCCTTCGGTTTTCCCGCGTTGACAAGACATGGCGTATTGGGAATAAATTCGCGGGAGAGCATTACAGCCGTCATCTGATCGTAAAAGGCCTTGCGACCGGCCGGATCAGATTCCGCAGTGGAAATATGCCCGACGACGCGGCGGACTATTGCAGCCCAGTCTTCGATCGGCTCGCCTTTTTCATTACGCGTTGCATAACGTTTGGCGACGACCTTTGCGGCATTCAGACCCAAAGGCGGATAACCGATCGCTGATTGCGGTTCGGGATGTCCGTTTCCGGCGGCAACTCCGGCTGTCGGGTTTTTTACTGCGGCGGTCATAGGCAATTGCGTGCTCAAAATTGATTTGTCCGGTGCATCGGCGAATCCGCCTGCGGACGGATCCGGCAATTCCCGAACAGTTATTATTTTAACACGCATCGGGTATCAGCCGAAGACCAATTTTCCAGGAATGCGAGATATGCGTGAAATGCGTGATTTTCCGGATATTCCAGCCTCGATTTGCTGAAGAAACTGCGATTTGACTTTTCGCCTGAAGAGCCGAAAACTGTTGATTATGGACAAGATAGCTCGCGCAATCGCGGCCGGCGGCGAATTCCGCGTTGTTGCCGCAATAACAACCGAAACCGTAAACGAAGCCGTGCGCCAACATAAATGTTCGCCTACCGTTGCGGCGGCATTGGGACGGACCATGACGGCTTCACTGCTGCTGGCCGCATCGTTGAAGGATTCTGACCGACTGACAATCAGGATAGAAGGCGATGGCCCGGCCGGAACGATTATAGCCGAGGCAACTGCCGCCGGTACGGTTCGCGGTTACGTGGCAAATCCTTTCGCGGAATTGCCGCCGAAAGCCGACGGGAAATTCGATGTCGGCGGCATAGTCGGAAAAGGAATGTTGCACGTAATCAGGGAAATCGGCACTGACCTCAGCGTCCCGCTCGAACCATATGTGGGATCGGTCCCGCTTGTCTCGGGTGAAATCGCCGAAGATATTGCATATTACCTGCTGACTTCGGAGCAGATTCCGTCCGCCGTACTGCTAGGCGTCCTGCTCCAAAACACGGAACCTTTCGTCAAGGCATCAGGCGGCGTAATGATTCAAATGATGCCGGGAGCCAATGAACACCTGATTACGATGATCGAAGACACGATCTCGCACGCTCCGCACCTGACCTCGATAATCAATGCGGAAACATCTCCGTCCGATCTTATGCGGCATGCCCTCGGCGAAATAAGTTACGAGATACTCGAGGAAAAGCCCGCGCGGTTTGAATGTAATTGTTCGCCGGAAAGGGCAAATGCAATGCTGGTCTCGCTTGGCCGCGACGAAATGACCGCCATGATGGACGAAGATGGCGGCGCCGTCATAACCTGCGGTTTCTGCAATGAAAAATACGAAATCGGCGGCGAGGAACTCCGCCGGCTGATAGACGGCGAAAAATAGCAGCCGACTGTTATTTCAGTTTGCGATACTCGCCGCGGAAATAGACTAGCGGCCGGTCTTCGGCTACGGCAGCGGATTCGACCTCTCCAATGAAAATCGTGTGATCGCCGCCATCGGCTGTATTTCTGATGCGGCATTCAAGCGTTGCCAGACAGCCGCTCAACAGCGGGACGCCCAGCCGGCCAAACGAAAAGTCAATACCGGCAAATTTTTCTTCGTGAATCAAGGCGAAATGCTCCGATAATTCTGCCTGATCCTCTGTCAGAATGTTTACCGCGAAAACGCCGGATTCGTTAAATGCATAATGACTTCCGGCAGCATTCTCGATGCAGATCAAAACCAGCGGCGGCGAAAGCGAAACCGAACAGAAAGCCGATACCGTAATACCATGCAATTTTCCGCCGGCGTCCCTCGTTGTAACAACCGAGACGCCGCTGGCGAAACGCGCGAGCGCGGAGCGAAATTCTTCAGATGAAACCGCCATATAACTTAACGAAAATCTATCCTATTGCGGCTGAGGAATCAAAAACGGACGGCTTTGCCTAAGCTCAAACTATAGGCGATAATCACTGAGAATGGATACGATCACAGATTTTTTTCGTCAGGTAACCGATGCCGTAAACCGCGAACTCGACTGGCTGATTCCTGAAACCGGTCCGGGCCCGAAAGGCCTCCGTGACGCGATCCGCTGGAGTCTTTTTGCGGGCGGTAAGCGTTTTCGGCCGGCGCTTGTCGTTGCTTCGGGGCGAACCTTTGGAGCCGGCGATGAAACTCTTCTGCGGACGGCCGCCGCAACGGAACTTATTCATACCTATTCGCTGATTCATGACGATCTGCCCTCGATGGATGATGACGATCTTCGGCGCGGCCGCGCGACCTGTCATAAGAAATTCGGTGAATCTACGGCTATTCTTGCCGGTGACGCGCTGCAGGCATTGGCGTTTCAGGCTATTGCGGAAGATCGGACTATTACGGAAACGGTTCGCGTCCGTTTGCTTTCAAGACTCGGAAGAGCAGCGGCAAGGATGGTTTCAGGACAATTCCTGGATCTGCAATCAGAGGGACGCGCGGTTTCACTGGAAGAAACCCGCACAATTCACATCAATAAAACCGGTGCATTGATCGAGTTTGCCGTAATGGCCGGTGCCGAGATTGCCGGCGTGAACGGGCCGCTCAGAGACGCAGCGGAAAAATACGGCGCCGGGCTCGGACTATTNTTTCAGATTACGGATGATTTGCTCGATGTAACGCAGCCGACTTCCGTTTTGGGGAAAACTGCCGGCAAAGACATTGAAAATCACAAAGCGACCTATCCCAATGCCGTCGGAATTGCCGAAACGCAGCGGCTTGCCGAAAAAGTATTTGCTGAAACCCTTGCCGCCGCCGAATCACTCGGTGAAGACGGGCTGCTTTTCGTCGGGATTGCCCGCTTTCTCCTCGAACGCAGAAATTAACATAATCACGAAAATTATTTCCTCTGCCGGTTTTTATCTGGCTGCGGTGCGGTGTATTCCTTCTGCGGCAAGTGCCGGGCGGTTTGCATAATAGCGCGGGAGCAGACCTGCCGCCTCGATTTCTTTCCAAAGACCCAGGCTTTCACGATATGCCTTTTCAGCCGCGGTTAAATTCTGCACTCCGCCAAGATCTTCATAGGTTTTACCCAGATTCAGCAATGTTTCGGCAAGATTAGAAAGATTGTAATTATCGCCATTTTTGCGTTCAGTTAGTTTTCGCCGCAAATTGACTGCCGTAATGAAATCCGAAACAGCCTCCCGCGGGCGGCCGGCTTTCGCAAGCACTTCACCACGCGTTTCAAAAGCGCCTGCAAGTTCGCTTTCGGCAAGATAATTTTCAGGATCAGCTTCATAAATCCGCTTGCAAATCGCCAGCGCGTCGTTGGATTTTGCCATCGCATCGGTCAAAGAGCCGGTTGCCGCGAGCAGCCGTGCCGAATTGCCGAGAGAAATAGCATAGATAAGCTCGGCCTGCGGTTTCGGCGGCACGGCCAGTTGGCGAAGCTGATTTGCAGCCGCAAGAGCTTTTTCAAAATTTGCCAAAGCATCTGATGTATTGGAATTTTCTTCGTAATATTGCCCTAGCCGGCGATAAGCCATTTGGAGCACGTCAAATCGCTTTTCTGCAAAACTTAGTCCGTCGCGGCCTGTTACCGTATCGCTTTCATCTTCAGGAATTGATTCGGCAATTGCGATGGCCCGCAGAAACTGGTCCCGAGCTTCTGCCGGAAGACGATCATTGCGTGAAATGATAATTTCGCCCAATTGAAGCCGAAAACGGCTTTCGGTAAGACGATATAACCTCTGATCCGTATCCGGAGACTTAGCGTCCGAGAGCAGCAGAACCGCCTGCTGCAGCTCGGCCTCCGTGCCGGCAATGTCGCCTTTTGCCTGTAAAACCGAGCGGATCTTGCTGTGGACGATGCTTGCGGCGTAACGTGCCTGAATATTTTGCGGGTCTTTTTCTGCAATCTTACGGCGAATCTCCAGCGCCTTGCGGTAACTTTCGATGGCAGCGTCCGGCTCACCAAGATTCGACAAAAATGGATTGCCGCGGACATCGCCGATTCTTTCGTATCCGTCTGCAAGTTCGTCAAGTAAAGTCATATCATTGCTTGCATCGGCAGCCAGCCGGTCCAGATATTCCAAAGCGCTTGCGATGAGCTGCCTTCGGGCAGCGGTGGAGCCGGGCAGGTCACGTATTGCGTCATGTGCGTCAAAGATTAGCGAACGTGCGAGTGTTCTGACATCGGCAAAGCGTTTTTCTGCCAGATTCCGCTGCTGATTTGCCTTATATGCCTGCCAGACAGCGACCGATGCCGTAAGAAGAATAGCCACCAAAAAAAACGAGGCGGTAAGGGCAGAGAGCCTGTGCCGCTGGAAAAACTTGCGCATCCGGTAGGAAAATGAATCTGCGGTCGCCTTTACCGGCAGGCCTTGCAGATATGCCTGCAGGTCTTCGGCAAGTTCGTTTACCGTAGCATAACGATGCTCGGGTTCGAACCGGATTGCCTTCAGAATGATGTTATCCAGATCGCCTTTCAAATGCCTTGCAAACTGTCGGGCGGCAAGCATGGTTTCGCGATTACTGCTGCCGTCCGAAGTATCTTCGGCAGGTGCGGTATGTGCATCGGAATGCAACGCTTTGATCAAGACTGTCGAAGGTTTAGGCGGTACGGCACCGGATGAGAGTTCGCTGTCGATAAGAGAAGCCAGTTGCTCGCGGTTAAATGGTCGCGAGCCTGCCGTAAGCTCATAAAGGATTACACCGAGAGAATATACGTCACTTCGCGTTGTGGTTGAATCACCGCGAATTTGCTCGGGAGATGCGTATTCCGGTGTCAGGATGCGAAACTGGGTTTTAGTTGCAACGGTTTCCGGCTCCGAATCGTTGCTCCGGAGCATTTTTGCGATACCGAAATCAAGGAGTTTAGGTTCTCCATCGTCCGTAACAAGAATATTCGATGGTTTTAAATCACGATGGATGACCAGATTCTGATGAGCGTATGCAACCGCGGAACAAACTTTGAGAAATAATTCTATGCGGCTGCGAATGCCGAGCCGGTGTTTTTCGCAATATGCACGTATGGACTCGCCGCGAATGTATTCCATAACGAAATACGGCCTTTGGTCGGGCGTCGAACCGCCATCGAACATTTTCGCTATGTTTGGATGATCAAGATTTGCAAGAATGCGTCTTTCCGAGAGAAAGCGTCTGGCAACCAAGGTGGAATCCATTCCCGGCTTGATTAGTTTGAGCGCCACCAGATGCGAAAACCCATCCCCAAGGTGTTCCGCCAAATACACGGTGCCCATTCCGCCATCACCAAGTTTGCGAATCAGGCGGTAGTTTCCTATCAGGCTGTCGCTCAGGTCTTCATCCGGACCATTTTTTGCGATTCCTATTTCGATAAGTGCCGGCTTTTCAAGGAAATCCTCTTTATCCGGGTTGGCCTGTAAGAGCAGATTTACTTCAGCACGGATTTCCTCTGAATAGCGGGCCAGCGCGGCTTCACGGGCAGATTCAGGAAGATTTTCGACTTCCGAGAAGGCTTCCTTAACGATTTTCCAATGATTCGGATCCATTTTCCCTTCCAATCAATACGCGAGATCCGACATTGAAACGGACTAGCTGAATTGAATACGACTGTAAAGCCATTTTCTGGCTATTGACCATTCGCGCTTTACCGTCGTAGGTGAGATTGACAGAGCGGCAGCCGTTTGTTCGATGGTCAATCCGCCGAAATAACGTAATTCAACGATTTTCGCCTGTTGCAGGTCGAATCCGGCAAGTTCATCAAGTGCCTCATCCAGGGCAAGAAGATTCTTGTCTATTTCAATTGTAATGTTCGGTGCATCATCGAGAGGAATTTTTTCGACATTTCGCTTCAGAGTTGCCCTGGAGCGTGCGGCGTCAATCAGAATTCTCCGCATTGCCTGTGCCGCAAGCGCAAAGAACTGACCGCGATTAGTCCAATCGACGGTTCGCTGCTCGGTCAAACGGAAGTATGCCTCATGGACCAGCTCGGTTGTCTGGATAGAACAATTGTATTCGCGGTTAAGAAAAGCGCCGGCAAGTCTTCGGAGCTCATCATAGACGAGCGGCAGCAGCCGGTCCAGTGCGGCACGATTGGCCCTGTCAACCGATAGGTCGTCAAGAAGTTTGGTTGTTTCCGTTGGCATTTACCGGCAATTCTAGCACAGATACGGCTGTTCTCGGGATTTTTTTGAAACTGCAATGGTCCGGAATCCCCTTTTGTCCCGCGTATTGGTTATAGAGCAGGTGCAATGGTTTTTGCCGGGCCGCAGCAGTCGTAAACCGGCGGATTTCGATTAAGAGCATATCAGGAGGAAAAGAGATGTTTTCAACAAAGTTCTTTGTCTGCTTAATCACTATCACACTTGCCGGCAGCATTGAGGCACAAACCTGGAACTCAAACGCCGGCGGATGGAATACCGGATATGGAACTGTTTACGGGACATTCGGTTTGGCAATGGCAACACAGAATATGTACAACACGATGCAGATGAACATCATGAGGGCGAATATGAGGCAGGCGATGATAAATAAATGGGGTTTGGCGGCAGTCGAAAAAGCGGAGAGGGAAGCGGCTGCCAGAGGGACCTCAAACGGAAGTACCGCGTCAAATGCATCGAATATTTCCTTGCCGCCGAAGCCGGTGCCGAAATATTACGGACGTTTTCGTCCTGATCCGACGGTAAACTCGGCAAAGGTGCTTTCGGATGCGCTTGGCGAAACACCTGAAGAAAAGCGTCTAATTACTGGAATTTTTACTGCTACAAAGACAGCTTTTGAACGCGAAGCGGCGCCGAAAGGACTGAAAAACAACATATCGGGC
>FUFK010038775.1_pt1 | contig 27916 bp, 25 predicted proteins | sample 1021851 | NCBI WGS metagenome assembly FUFK01 (sample SAMEA51879418, study PRJEB19060) | metagenome
TTTACTGAAGCCGTTAAAGCATCATTTACGATCCTATTTCTAACGACTTTGTCATCAAGGCTAAGGCCTTTTTTCTGTTCTTTTTCATTGAGCTCACGGGGAACGATATCAAGTAGAAGTACTTCCACTCCAATATTTGCAAAGTGACATGCAATACCACTTCCCATTATACCGGACCCAATAACTGCAACTTTATTAATCCTTCTTTTCATTATTTGATTTTTATGGTTCAAATAAACCAAACCTGTTCAGGCCTGGTTTATTATTGTTTTACACTAATTTCTTCAGTATATATTTTCTTTTCACTAATAAGACCAGTGATCGTATTTGCTACCTGTATAAAAGTTTTAAGATCCTTATCGCTCACATTTTCNTTTACAGACTCATCGAANCTNAAAACCACTCTCTTAGAATAATCGCGCATCTCTTTTCCGAAATCTGTCAAGTAGATAAGAACGCTACGTCCATCATGTGGATTGCGTTTTCTTTCTATTAAACCTTTTTCTTCCATAGTTTTCAAAATTCTCGAAAGGCTGGTAGCTTCCATCCCCATTTTTGGACCCAAAGAGGTTGATGGNGTTCCATCTTCCGGATCAATACTTAATAAGGCAAAACCTGTAGCCATCGTACTTCCGGCCTTACCTGCTTCTTCATTATACATTTTAGAAACNGCCATCCAGGTGGCACGTAAAACATAATCTATGGTTTTCTCCTTCATGGGGGATTTTGGATTGATTCCAAAGTTAGGAAAAAATATTATGCATGCATAATAAAATGTCTTTAAAAATACTAATATCTTGTTTTAATGTTATTTAAATTCCTAAAACCAAAAAACTCCCCGGTAGTTGGGGAGTTTTTATTAGCATATTCTTAATNATAGATTAGAATCTACCGTACAGTTTTTCATAAAGATCCTGGTATCGGTCACGAATATTACGTCGTTTTAACTTCATAGTAGGAGTAAGGTGCTCATCTTCTATCGTCCATGGATCTGGGGTTAATTCAAATGTCTTAACTCTTTCCCATTTTCCGAATTTCTGATTGTAGAAATCTACTTCTTCCTGTATGCGNTCACGTACCAAATTGTTACGTGATATGTCTGCAGGATCACCCGCGCCAAGATCGATATTCTTTCTCTGCGCCCATTCTGTAATGAATTCGTAATTAGGCTGGATCAAAGCTGCCGGCATTTTCTCTCCATCTCCAACCACCATGATCTGCTCAATAAATCTTGATTGCTTCATGGTATTTTCGATAAGNTGCGGTGCAACATATTTCCCTCCAGATGTTTTGAACATCTCTTTCTTACGATCTGTGATCTTGAGGAAACCATCTTTATCGATCTCTCCAATATCTCCCGTATGGAAGAAACCTTCAGAATTAATTACTTCTCTGGTCTTTTCTTCATCCTTATAATAACCTTTCATAACGTTAGGCCCTTTAGTCAGGATTTCTCCGTCTTCAGCAATTTTGACTTCTACATTATCCAGCACTTTTCCAACAGTACCAATTCTGAAACCTCCATTGCGTTCGTCATTCACCGCGATTACTGGTGATGTCTCTGTTAGACCATAACCTTCCATTACGGGAATTTCAGCAGCAGCGAAAACTCTTGCGAGTCTTGGTTGCAATGCTGCACTTCCAGAAACGATCAGGTCTATATTTCCACCCAAACCTTCTTTCCACTTAGAAAATATTAGTTTACGGGCAAGTTTTAATTTTGTTTCGTACCACCAGCCGTTTTGTCCATATGGCTCATATTCCAGTCCAAGCTCTACAGCCCAGTAGAATAATTTTTGTTTTACACCGCCAAGGGCAGTTCCTTTAGCGATGATCTTATCATATACTTTTTCCAGCAATCTCGGAACGGCAGTTATTACATGTGGTTTTACCTCTTTCAGGTTATCACTTATCTTTTCGATAGATTCAGCAAAATATACCGATACTGAATAATACTGGTATAGATAGAGGATCATTCGCTCAAAGATATGGCAAACTGGTAGGAAACTTAAACCTACGTAAGTTCCGGTATCGAAGGGAACACGAGGCGCACTTCCTAGCACGTCACTTACGATATTCTTATGAGTTAACATGACGCCTTTTGGTCTTCCTGTGGTTCCGGAAGTATATATTAAGGTAGCCAGATCATCTTCTGTAACTGCTTTCTTAAGCTTTTCTACTTCATCCTGGTTAGCCTTATCCTCTCCAGATTTTAGTAATTCTTTCCAATTCTTACAGCCAGCGATCTCGTCAAAACTATAAACTTCCAGCAGGCTGGTCGTGGCTTTAATACTGTTTAATTTTTCAAGGATCTCTTCATCTGAAACAAAGCAGTAAGTAGCTCCACTATGATTCAAAACATATTCATAATCTTCTTCGGAAATGGTAGGGTAGATTGGAACATTTTGAGCTCCGATCTGAAGTATTCCAATGTCCATAATATTCCACTCAGTTCTATTATTAGTGGAGATAACTGCAATTTTATCATTCGGTTTCACGCCAAGTCGAAGAAGTCCCCGACTAATTGCATTCGCCTTATCAATATATTGCTGAGTCGAAACAGTTTCCCATTTTCCATCATATTTAGTAGCAAAAGCAACATCCAGTGGATGATTTTCTAATTGATAGTAAGGAAAGTCAAATAGACGTTTAATGTCGTTCATGAAAAGGAAAGATTTTAGATATACCTTGCAAAATAGCAATTTTCAGAGCTCATTCAAATCAAATATGATAAAAAAAAATCTTATTGTTTGAGTATTTACTAAAATCTGACTTAAAAATTCTATTTCTAAAATCTGTTAATAATTCCTTAAACTCTTCAGTATCAATCTAAATTCGACTTCATAAATCGCTATCCGATCACTAAATCTTCAAAGCNTTTCCAACCAAAAAAAAACTTGAATATTTCAGTTTAAACCAATTTGTTGATCTCTTTTTTGAATATATCAGCGTATTTGTCGATTCAATCTGAAATAGGATTATCTATTTCTGGATACTCAATTTAAAAATCCGAAAGAAGTTATTGGGTTTTATAGTATGCGAAAAGTGACTCTAACATAGAATTGTGCTACCGTATTGAAAAGAAAAAAGGAACCGATTGGTTCCTTTTTATATTTTATTTCTCTAGCCATTTTCTGGCATTCACAAAGCCTTCCAGCCACGGTGACACTTCATCTTTGCGGCCATTTGGATAATGTGCCCAGTTCCATTGAAAAGTAGATCGCTCCATATGCGGCATCATTACCAGGTGTCTACCGCTTGAATCTGTAAGTGCAGCAGCGTTATAATGTGAACCATTTGGATTTGCCGGGTAGCCTTCATAAGCATATTTACCCACGATGTTATAGCGGTTTTCCTCGTACGGGAAACTGAATTTACCCTCACCATGTGCGGCCCATATTCCTAGCGTACTTCCCGATAAAGTGGAAAGCATAACAGAATTGTTTTGTGGAATTTCTACGGAAGTAAAATTACATTCAAATTTCTGCGATTCATTATGCAGCATTTTCGGTTTTTGCTCATGGTCCGCATTAATAAGTCCCAGCTCAATAAACAGCTGACATCCATTGCAAACTCCAAGGCTTAGTGTATCTTCTCTACGGAAGAAATTTTCCAGTGCAGCTTTTGCTTTTTCATTATATAAGAATGCTCCAGCCCATCCTTTTGCACTACCAAGAACATCTGAATTTGAGAATCCCCCAACTGCTGCAATAAATTGTATNTCTTCAAGGGTTTCTCTTCCGGTGATCAGATCGGTCATGTGCACATCTTTCACATCAAAACCAGCAAGGTACATAGCCCGGGCCATTTCCCTTTCAGAATTAGAACCTTTTTCACGAATGATCGCTGCCTTTATTCGCGGTTTCTTAGTATCCATTTCAGGTAACTTTCCGGTAAANTGTTCTGGAAANTTAAATTCNAGTGGTTGCTTCTTATAGTTATTGAATCGTTCAGTTGCTTTATCGATCCCGCTTTGACGCTCATCCANAAGAAAACTGGTTTTGTACCAGGTGTCTCTTAATTCNGNAATATGAAAATGGAAAGCATCATCANCAACNTTNATATTTAGCGCTGTACCTTCAGTCGCAGTTCCAATCTTATGATAGTCTATTTCAAGTTCNTTCATAAAAGTTTCCGCAGCATCATCTTTAGCCTGGAATACTATTCCGCAGTTTTCATTAAAGAACAACTTGATNATATCNTNTTCGCCTANNGNACTNANGTCAAGATNTGCACCCAGATNAATATCTGCAAANCACATNTCAAGCAANGTTGTGATCAATCCACCNGAAGCCACATCNTGACCCGCNGCGATCATATCGCTNTTNATCATGGATTGCANGGCATTAAAGATNTTNCTGAAACGNTCNTCNTTCTTTACNGTAGGAGCTTCATCNCCAACTTTATTCAGAATTTGCGCGAAAGTGGATCCTCCCAGTTTATAATCATCTCCGGAAAGATTGATATAATAAATGCTNCCTGCATTCTTNTTTAGTACCGGTTCTACAACCGATTTAATNTTNTCACAATGTCCTGCAGCAGAAATAATNACCGTACCTGGCGAGAGAACATCACCATCTTTGTATTTCTGTTTCATGGATAGCGAATCCTTTCCNGTTGGGACATTAATACCCAGAGAAATNGCAAAATCTGAAATTCCTTTTACNGCTTCATAAAGTCTTGCATCTTCACCTTCGTTATTACAGGGCCACATCCAGTTGGCGGAAAGTGATATAGATTTAACACCTTTTTCAAGAGGAGCCCAGATAATATTAGATAGTGCCTCTGCAATAGAATTACGAGAGCCAGCTACAGGATCGATTAATGCAGAAATAGGGGAGTGTCCAATTGAGGTGGCAACTCCTTCCTTGCCTTTGTAATCCAAAGCCATTACTCCGCAATTGTTTAATGGCAGCTGTAAAGGTCCTGCAGTTTGCTGTTTAGCAACGCGTCCCGAAACACAACGATCCACTTTATTAGTAAGCCAGTCTTTACAGGCAACCGCTTCTAGTTGCAGGACCTGTTGTAAATACTCGTGAATTTTCTCTTGTTGATAACCGAGTTTTTCATAATTGCGAGTAACCGTCCTGTCTTCCATGATCGTCNTGGGTGAACTTCCAAACATATCTGCCAGAGCAAGGTCCATTGGTTTATCGCCAGATTTCATGCCTTCAAAGGTAAATNTATAATCACCGGTCACATTTCCAACTTCATACATGGGAGAACGCTCACGATCTGCGACTCTTCTTAATGTATCGAGGTCTTTCTCCCCAATAACCAGACCCATTCTTTCCTGGGATTCATTACCAATGATCTCCTTNGCAGAAAGGGTTGGATCTCCAACAGGTAAACTATCAAGATCTATCTTTCCACCTTTTTCTTCTACCAGCTCACTTAAACAGTTCAAGTGACCACCAGCGCCATGATCATGAATGGAAACTATGGGATTGTNCTCGCTTTCTACCATTCCACGAACGGCATTCGCAGCTCTTTTCTGCATTTCCGGATTNGAACGCTGTATGGCATTTAGTTCTATACCACTACTAAATGCACCAGTATCTGCTGAGGAAACAGCAGCGCCACCCATTCCAATTCTATAGTTTTCACCACCAAGAACGACGATCTTGTCATTTTCTTGAGGAATATCTTTTAATGCCTGGTCCTTTTTTCCGTAGCCAATTCCACCGGCAAGCATGATCACTTTATCGTAACCCAGAGAACGTTCGTGTTCCATATGTTCGAAGGTAAGTACAGATCCTGAAATTAGGGGCTGACCAAATTTGTTACCAAAATCTGAAGCACCATTAGAAGCTTTTATTAAGATATCCATTGGAGTTTGGTACAACAATTCACGCTTTTTCATGCCATTTTCCCATGGTCGATCTTCCTCAAGTCTGGAGTAAGATGTCATATAGACTGAAGTTCCCGCCAAAGGAAGCGAACCTTTACCACCAGCAAGCCTGTCCCTAATTTCTCCACCACTACCAGTNGCTGCTCCATTAAATGGTTCTACGGTCGTAGGGAAATTATGAGTTTCAGCTTTAATGGAAATAACAGATTCGAAGTTCTTTATTTCATAATATTCCGGAACATCGGGAGCTTTGGGAGCGAACTGTTCAACAACAGGTCCGTTTATAAATGCGACGTTNTCCTTATANGCTGAAACGATCTCGTTTGGGTTCTCTTCGGAAGTTTTTCTTATCAGTTTAAAAAGAGATACAGGTTTTTCCTCGCCATCAATAACAAAAGTTCCATTAAAGATCTTGTGTCTACAATGTTCTGAGTTCACCTGGGAAAAACCAAAAACTTCAGAATCTGTAAGTTTTCGATCCAGTTTTACTGAAAGATCTTCCAGGTATTTAACTTCTTCAGCATTCAATGCTAAACCTTCCTGTTTATTATAGGCTGCGATATCATCGATCTCTATAATTGGCTTAGGCTCAACATGAATATCAAAGATCTCTTGATCGAGTTGCTTGTATTTCTGAGATAACATTGGATCAAAATCAGAAAAATGTTGATCAACCTTTAGAAATTCCTCGATTCTAATGATTCCGGTGATCCCCATATTTTGAGTGATCTCTACAGCATTTGTACTCCAGGGAGTGATCATTGCGGCACGTGGACCAACAAAAAAATCTGCCAGAGCAGATTTATTTATTTGAAGAGTATTTCCAAAAAGCCAGTTTAGTTTTGAAATAGACTGTGCAGAAAGGTTGGAGTGCGTTTCAACCGCAAAAACCTTGGTAGTTTGATTTCCGAAGAAAAGGATCATGTAAGTTGTGTTTGTGTTGTTTTGAACAAGGCACAAATTTACTTTTTTGCCTTCAATTCATGAAATTAAAACTTGTCAATATCATATCTATATAAGGACAAATTTTAATGCTTCGAAAGTATACCGATTTCTAAGCCTGTTTTTCCAGCAGCGCCATATAGAATCCATCATAGCCACTTTCGCTGGATAGAATCTTCTTTTCTCTTAGCAACCGGAATTCTTTCCCTTCTTCTGTCTTTAGAAACTTCTGAACCTGTTTATCATTTTCCGAAGGTAGAATAGAACAGGTAGCATACACCATTTTTCCACCTTTTTTCAAGATCCTGGAATATTGCTGAAGGATTTCAGCTTGAGTATGGTTGATCTTTTCCAGAAACTCTGGTTGTAGTTTCCATTTCGCATCTGGATTTCTACTAAGAACTCCAAGTCCGCTACATGGAGCATCGATTAGAACCCTGTCTGCCGAATTATATAATTTTTTAATCACTTTCGTGGTCTCAATACTTCTGGTTTCCACGTTATGAGCGCCAGCTCGTTTTGCACGTCGTTTTAATTCTTTCAACTTATTTCCATAAATATCCAGCGCAATGATCTGGCCTTTATTCTCCATAAGTGCCGCCAGGTGAAGGGTTTTCCCACCTGCGCCTGCGCAGGTATCTACAACTCTCATTCCTGGTTGTACGTCAAGAAACTCTGCCACTCGCTGAGAATTTGCATCCTGAACTTCGAAAAGACCATCCTGGAAGGCTTTTGTTCTAAAAACGTTAGAACGCACCTTTAGCTCCAGTGCCTCAGGATAATTTCTTACTTTATTGGTTTCTATACCTTCTTCCAGTAGAATACCAGCCAGTTTATCAGGATCAGTTTTTAGGCTATTGGCTCTCAGGACTACCGGAGCTTGTGTATTTAAAGCGCTCAATTCCTGTGTCCATATCTTTTCACCTAACTCTTCCACACCAAGTTCGTCCAGCCAGTCTGGCACAGATTCTCTGAATTTTCGAGTTCTGCTTAGTTCGTCAAATTTCCCTTTAATTCGTCGCACCGGAGTTCCATCGAATTGTGGCCATTCCGGAATCTTAACGCCTCTAAGTACACACCAGACAGCGAAGATCCTAAACAGGTCTTCTCTGGAAAATGGTTCTTTTACTTCAGCAATTTCAGCATATAATCTTTTCCAACGAACGATATCGTAAGTGGTTTCAGCAATGAAACTGCGATCCCTTGATCCCCATCTTTTATCACGCTTTAGCGTCTTTTCAATTACCTTGTCGGCATATTTTCCATCGTTGAAAATTTCAGCAAGAGCATCAATAGTTGCAAAAACGAGATTTCTATGTAGGCGCATAATTCTTCTTTAAGCCGGCAAAGTTACGTTTTTTTGATTCGGAAAAATCTATATTTGGATCAAATCTATTTTATGAAAAAACTGGTACTTCTTCTATTAGTCCTTACTGCAGGTTGCAAAAATGATACTAAGAAGGAAGCTGATGATTCAGCCTCTACAAGTAAGCATAAACCTTTTAGTGAAGTTCATATCGAAAATATACTTGAAGATGATTCATTGAGCATCAGGGCGATCCAGGTGATTGGTGAGAATCTGGCCTTTGCAGCTAATAAGGGAACTTATGGTTTGTATGATGCAGCGTCCAAAACCTGGAAGACGAATACTCAGGCTTATGATAGTATTTATCCTGAGTTTCGTGCTATCGCCAGCACATCGAACGACTTCTTTATGCTTGGGGTAGGAAGTCCGGCGTTGTTATACAAAACTGGGAATAATGGCCAGTTAGAACTGGTCTATAAAGAAGATGATGAGAAAGCGTTTTATGATTCCATGACTTTCTGGAATGATACAGAAGGAATTGCGATGGGCGATCCTACTAATGGCTGTATTTCTATCATAATCACAAGAGATGCTGGTAAAAGCTGGAAAAAACTTGACTGTGAGCAGCTACCTGAAACTGCAGAGGGAGAAGCAGCTTTTGCAGCCAGTAATTCAAATATTGCAACTTATAATGATGAAACCTGGATTCTAACAGGCGGAATGAAATCGAGAATATTGTACTCTCCAGACAAGGGGGAGAACTGGGAGGTCTTTGATACCCCACTTGTCCAGGGAACTGCCACTTCTGGAGGTTATAGTGTTGACTTTTTTAATTCTGAAATTGGATTCATTATTGGTGGAGATTATACCAAACCAAAAGAGAATAACGGAAACAAAGCGATCACGAAAGACGGTGGTAAAACCTGGAATCTGATCGCGGAAGGACAGGAGCCTGGCTATAGAAGTTCGGTTAGATTCGTTCCTGGTAGTGATGGAAAGGAATTAGTTGCCGTAGGTTTTAAAGGCATAAATTATAGCAAGGATAGTGGAGAAACCTGGACGGAACTTGGTGATGAAGGATTCTTTACAATTAGATTCATTAATGATTCCACTGCATATGCCGCAGGAAGTGGAAGAGTAGCGAAGCTTAGATTTAAATAAAAAACAAGCCCGACTTTTAAAGCCGGGCCGTTTCAATCTAACCAAATACTTAACCAATATTATTCGTCACTCGATTTATTATTTCCCTTTTTCGCTCTGTATTCTCTAATGAGCTTTTTATGAAATTCGTCCTCGAGTTTATGTAGTTTTATAATGTCTTTCGCCGTAATGATCTGCTTTAAATCCTTGAAGAGTTGTTTCTTGATCTTGTATTCTTCGTTTTCAACAGAAAGAAATTCATTTAGAAGATCTTCTGCCTGGTCCTCATTATAGCAACTTACATCCTCCAGTTCGATATGCTCACGTTCGTGAAGTTTTCTCTTCTTACGCTCGTATTCATTATAAATTGGCCAGAATTCCTGAGCCAGTTTATCGGTAAGCTCGAGTTCCTGAGTAATAAAAGCTACTTTAAGAGCTTTGATNCTCTTNTGNTGTGCTTCCCGATCTTCGTTTTTTTCCTGTGCCANTAAAATATTTGCTGGCAGAAGAAATAGAATTATTAGTAGGTATCTTTTCATAATTAGTCCATTATATAAGATGGATCTTCAACATTCTCATCAATATATTCGAAAGCTGCTTCAGTATCAATTTCAGTAAAGTCAGCTTCCAGATCACCTTGAGTTATCAAATCTGAATATTCAACACTATTAAGATCGATACTTCCCATTTCGTAACTATCNTAAATGTAATTTTCTAATGCNGTAACCTCAATATCATCCCATCCNAGATCATTAGTTTGGTTAGAAGGAAAGAAGTTGCCAAGCATNATGACCATGATTGCAGCNATAGCTGAGGCATATAGCCAGTATTCCTTTTTGAATAACGGTACAACTTTAGTTTCAGGAGCAATAGATTTTGACATGGATGCTATCCTCCAGCTCATCAAAATAACTATCAGGCGTCGTAAAACCTGAACTTTCTACTATAGGTAGTTCATTATCATGAGAAATTTTATTCATAAGACTGTTTTCAAGATCCTGGAAATAAGTTTCCGGGACTTTGAAGCCAGTGTTGTTCTTATGTTTAAAATTATAGGTTTTCATCGTACGTATGACTTGGTTTTTCAGTAATGGTTTAATTCGACTTTAAAAATTCTTCGATCTTCTTGGTTGCAATGTGATACGAAGCTTTCAATGCTCCCTCACTAGTACTCAAAATCTCTGCCATTTCTCGATATTTCAGTTCTTCGAAATATTTCATATTAAAGACCTGTTGCTGTTTCTGCGGAAGCGTGGCGATAGCTTTTTGTAATTTCAATTGTATTTCGCTTCCTTCAAAATAGACATCACTTTCTAGGTTATCAATAATTTGATCCTGAAGTTCTTCGGAAGTAATCTTTAATCGTCGCGCTTTTTTATTGATGAATGTGATGGCTTCGTTCGTCGCGATACGGTACATCCAGCTGTACAATTTGCTATCACCCTTAAATTTATCAATATTTCTGAAGATCTTTATGAAGGTATTCTGCAAAATATCATCTGTATCATCATGACTTTTTGCAATATTTCGGATATGCCAGTACAAACGCTCTTTATAAAGCGTGATCAATTCCCTAAAGGCTTCCTGGGAAGTGGATTGCTTCTGCAATCTTAGGATAAGATCCTGTTCAGCTTCTGGTGTNTTGGACATAATNGANGTTCANNNCNAAGATATTCAATTCGATCATNGNTCAAAACGGAGNTNNAAATAANNACNNGTAAGTANTANCNTACAAAAAATNNAACCANNATCNGANGAAAGGAATNATTTNNGGATNAAATGCAAAATAAATTTGGTTANNNTGNATTTTAACGTATATTTACNACAGTTAAAAGATTTAATCCTTTTTTTTGCCCCTTAAAAATTGAATTATATCGAATTATTCTTGCTGCCCCAAGTGAGAATAATAATTAAAAAAAGGATGATACCTATGTAGTCATCCTTTTTTTTATGTCGTTACTTCTAATAATCATTCGAAAGACTGCATAGCGACTAGTTTNTTATANGTNCCATTGGNATCGATNAATTCCTGATGTTTTCCCTGTTCNACNATNTCACCTTTTTGCATCACGACGATCTTGTCTGCATTCTGTATCGTAGATAATCTGTGTGCGATCACAATAGAGGTACGGTTCTTCATCATATTCTCCAAAGCTTTCTGAACCAGTTTNTCACTTTCAGTATCCAGGGCAGAAGTNGCTTCATCCAGNATCATNACNGGNGGATTCTTNAGTACAGCTCTTGCAATGGATAAACGTTGCTTCTGGCCACCACTCAATTTATTTCCGCTATCTCCAATATTTGTATCCAACTGTTTGGGAAGTTCTTTTACGAATTCCCAGGCGTTGGCAATTTTTAACGCATCAATAATTTCTGCATCTGTAGCATCGTCTTTACCAAGTGCGATATTATTCCGTATGCTATCATTAAATAATATTGAATCCTGGGTAACCAAACCAAGTAGATCACGAAGATCAGATTTCTTCATTTTCCTGATATCGATTCCGTCAATCTTAATAGTTCCAGCATTTACATCATAGAACCTGGTGATCAAATTTGCAATAGTAGATTTCCCAGATCCAGATTGTCCTACCAAAGCGACGGTTTCACCTTTCTTCACATTGATAGAGAATTGCTTTAATACTTTATCATCTTCATAAGCAAAATCCACATTGGAGATCTCAATGCCTGATTCAAAATTTTTCTTATCAACAGCATCTGGATGGTCTGTAATGGTAGATGGTGTTTCGAGAACCTGCAGGATCCTTTCTGCTGCCGCATCACCTTTCTTAACGCTGTAAGTAGCTTTAGAAATTTGTTTTGCGGGAGTCAGAATGTTATAAGCCAATCCCAGAAAAGCTATAAAAGTTGCTGCATCCAGAGATTCTTCGACAAGAACCATATTACCTCCAAACCAAAGAATTACTACAATAACAAAGATCCCCAGAAATTCACTAGTAGGGGATGCGAGGTTTTGCCTATTAATCAGGCTATTCAGGATCTCCTTGAGTCTATTAGTGCTTTGCTGAAACCTATCGTAAAACTTACTCTCCGCATTAAAACCTTTTACAATTTTTAAACTGGAAAGTGTCTCCTCAACAATGCTAAGAAAATGACCGTTTTCCTCCTGAGCCAGATTCGACTTTCGCTTTAATTGTTTTCCTATTAAACTTATGATGAAACCAGCAATTGGTAGAAATATAAAAACGAAGAGTGTTAATTGTACACTCATAACCAGCATTGCCAGAATTGTAAATAATATGGTGAGCGGTTCTCGTACAATGAGTTCCAGAATGGAAAGAAACGAAGTCTGAACCTCGTTTACATCGGCAGTGATTCGTGAAATCGTATCACCTTTTCTTTTTTCTGAAAAATAGGATACTGGCAAGGCNAGTATCTTTTTNTACATCGCATCACGAAGGTCACGAAGTACGCCATTCCGAAGAAATGTAAGAAAGAATGAACTAAGGTAACCGAACAAGTTTTTAAGAAAAAAGAGGAGAACCACAATTCCGCAGATAAATATAAGTGCGGCAACTTCATCCTCGTTCACTCTCTGCGTGACTTCGTAATTAAAGTAATCTGAAAAATAATCCTTAGCATTTGAAATTCCAGTATAAACTGGTTTCTCAGNAACTCTTTTTGTTTTATCGAAAAGTACCTGGATCACAGGTATTAGCGCAATAAAGGATAAAGTGCTAAAAATCGCATAGAAAATATTACATATAATATTGAGGAACGCAAACTTCCTGTACGGCATTGCGAACATCATGATCTTTCTAAAATAGGTCATTTAAAGAAATTTAGCCCAGTTTTAATTCGTCTTTGATTCGGGCAATCTTATCACTTAATTTCTGATTTTCAGTATCGTAATTCTGTATATCATCCANTTGCGAATTTACACTGATGTAGAATTTGATCTTTGGCTCTGTACCACTTGGTCTTGCCGCGATCTTCGTTCCATTTTCAGTATAATATATGAGAACATTGGATTTAGGAATATCGATAACAGACTCATTTCGTTCTAATACATTTCTAGCAGTAGAGGCGTGGTAGTCTTCCACTAAGACCACTTTTTCTCCATCGATCTCTTCCCATGGATTTTCTCTAAGATCTACCAGCATTTGCTTGATCTCCTGCTCTCCCTGAATCCCTTTTTTTACAAGNGATATAAGTTCTTCGCGAAAAAGACCATGCTCAGTATAAAGCTCAAGAAGTTTCTGATAAAATGACTTCCCTTCTGCTTTCATTTTTGCTGCGATCTCACAGGCAAGTAGGGTAGCGGTTACCGCATCTTTATCTCTCACAAAATCACCAACCATATAACCAAAACTTTCTTCTCCACCACCAATGAAATTCATTTCCGGGTGGTCCTTAATGAGTTTTGCGATCCATTTAAATCCTGTAAGAACTTCTTTATATTCGACTCCATATGATTCGGTTAAATTCTTCATCATTGGAGTGGAAACTATGGTAGAAGCAACAAACTCTGATCCTTTGATCTTATCCTGTTTTTTCCATTCCTCCAGAAGAAACCAGGTCATCACCAACATGGTTTGATTTCCATTAAGAAGTACCATATTACCATCCAAATCGCGAACGGCAACTCCAAGTCTGTCACAATCCGGGTCTGTTCCTATAACAATATCAGCATCGATTTCTTCAGCCTTTTCCAAAGCCATTTTTAATGCTTCAGGTTCTTCCGGGTTTGGTGATTTCACTGTTGGAAAATTACCATCTGGTTTACGCTGTTCCTCAACAATATGGACATTACTGAATCCTGCCTTTTCCAGAACTTCAGGAACCATCGTAATAGAAGTTCCGTGGAGAGAAGTAAATACTACTTTAAGATTGCTCTTTGCGGTAGCTGAAGTGTCAAAACTTCCATTTTCTACGGAAGCTTTTGCAAATGAATCGTCAACCTTTTGGTCGATCTTTTCGATCAATGATTCGTTCGCTTCAAATTTAACTTCAGTATAGTCAAGATTATTGATAGTTTCAATCACTTCTTTATCCTGTGGTGGAACCAATTGTCCACCGTCCTGCCAGTAAACCTTATAACCATTGTATTCTGGTGGATTATGGCTTGCGGTAAGCACGATCCCGCAGTGACAATCTAATTCTTTAACTGCAAAAGATAACTCAGGAGTAGGTCGTAGATCAGAAAAGAGATAAACTTTGATATCGTTCGCTGAAAAGACATCAGCTACAACTTTGGCTAATGTATTACTATTATGTCTGCAATCGTAAGCAATAGCTACTTTAACCTGCTCTCCTGGAAAAGATTTTTTCAAATAATCTGAAAGTCCCTGGGTATTTTTACCTAAGGTATATTTGTTGATACGATTTGTGCCAACGCCCATAACACCACGCATTCCACCTGTACCAAATTCAGCATTTTTATAAAAGCTTTCTTCCAGCTCACCCGGATCATCATTTATAAGTCGATTGATTTCGGTTTTAGTGTCTGCATCAAAGATATCAGTAAGCCACGCCTGTGCCTTCTGAAGAATTTCAGGTTTATTTGTTGCCATAATTAGTTGGTTTTACTAAACAAAAATAATGATTAATACGAGAAAGGTACTAAATATTACTGGTGGTTTTTCGTATCAGGTAGCGCTCTTTCTCACGTTTTGAACGAAGAATAAGCTCTCCCAGAAAACCAGCAAGAAAAAATTGTGTGCCTATAATCATCACTGCAAGTGAAATATAGAACCAGGGATTCTGAGTTACCAGTACGTTAGGTAGGCCGTGATACAATTTATAGAGCTTGGAAACACCAATAAGAAAGGCAGAGACAAAACCGATGATAAACATTAGAACACCCAGAGCTCCAAATAGATGCATAGGTCTGCGTCCAAATTTGGAAAGAAACCAAATACTGATTAAGTCCAGGAAACCATTAATAAATCTACTGGCGCCAAATTTTGTGTTACCATATTTGCGAGCCTGGTGTTTAACTTCCTTTTCGGTGATCTTACTGTAACCGGCATTTTTCGCAAGTACAGGAATGTATCGATGCATTTCACCGTAGACATCGATGTTTTTTATCACTTCTTTTCGGTAAGCTTTGAGTCCGCAATTGAAATCATTTAATTTTACTCCGGAAGTTTTTCTGGCAGCAGCATTAAATAGTTTGGAAGGAAGGTTTTTGGTGATCACATTATCATAGCGCTTCTTTTTCCATCCCGAAACAAGGTCGTATTTCTGCTCCTTGATAAGGGCGTATAATTCTGGAATTTCATCAGGATTGTCCTGAAGATCGGCATCCATGGTGATGACCACATCACCCTGGGCTTCGATAAAACCAGCATGCAAAGCCTGGGATTTCCCGTAATTCCTATTAAAACGTATACCTTTTACACGATCATCGGCTTCAGAAAGTGATTCGATCGTCTTCCAGGAACCATCTGTGCTGCCATCATCGATAAAGACGATCTCATAAGAAAAGGAATTGGATCGCAATACTTTTGCGATCCAATTATATAATTCAACCAAAGATTGCTCTTCGTTGAGTAATGGTATAACTACCGATATCTGCATGTATTATGCGTTTGTCTTATCTTTCTCTCTAAAGATCAAAGCTACNATTAATCCTATTACCGCATACATAATTAGTTGAAAGCCGTAACCTTTCAANTGGTTCATGATNGAGAATTGATTAGTTTCTTGTAATTGTTTAACCGTTTCGTTGATTTGAGATTCNGGAGANCCAAAACCTTCCATCATCTTTACAGTNGATTCAATGGTAAGTTCATTCAAAGTTCTAGCAGCATCNGAATCTATTACATTAAATAAAATAATTCCAAANACTAGGGAAATGAATGTNCCAATAAAGACTGTTAAGAANTAAGCGCCNTATGCATCTTTNAANCTGAATAAGTTTGTGCTNACTTTTTTAGCTTTATTAGTTGACATACATGCCATNATGATNACAAATACTAGCATTGATATCCCAAACCACCATTTAGTAAATANACTNAGATCAAAGGCNTAAGCTAGTACTGCAATTAGAATTAAAGATAATCCTAAGTATAAACCATAGGATGAAGAAATTTTTTTAGCTGGAGTTTCCATTGTTCAANTAAAGTTTGATTAGTTTAGCAGTTAGTTAACAAATATAAGGAAACGTTACACTCAATAATAAATAAAAACTTTTTTCAATTTTATTTGTTCGTAAGTAGTAATTAGTTAAATTTGCACCTCGAAAATTAAAAGATCAAAGCGATGAAGCAGGGAATCCATCCGGAAAATTATAGATTAGTAGCATTTAAAGATATGTCTAACGAAGACGTGTTTNTAACTAAATCTACAGCAAAAACAAAAGAAACTATTGAAGTTGACGGAACTGAATACCCGTTAGTAAAACTGGAAATTTCCAGAACTTCTCACCCATACTATACTGGACAGACCAAATTACTGGATACTGCAGGTAGAATTGATAAGTTCAAGAACAAATACTCAAAATTCAAGAAGAAGTAATTCTTTCGAATTTTCGACATATAAAGCCGCTTTTAGCGGCTTTTTTCATTTTAGCAGCAGTCCGTTTCACTGGAAACTTTATTTTTGCTGAATCAAAGCATTCGATATGAACTATATTCTATTTGACGGTACTTTCCGAAATAATCTATTACCATTTACATTCACCAGACCAGTAGCTGATCTACGAATTGGGATACTAACCATCCGTGAAAAATGGGAGCAACGATTGAATTCGATTACTTCAACTAAAACTGAAGAATATCTTTCAGAAAAGTGGCCATTGAAATTAGAAGTTTCAAATATCTTTATCAATGCNTCTGTTTTACCGGATGACAAATTACTGCAGGAAATTTCAGCACTTCAGCACGGCGAAAAATTAGTTTTTGAAGACATCTTAATAGCTTATAAGTTTGAAGGGAATTCTGAACCATCTCCTGAAGATCTTCAGCTTAAAGAATCATCCAGNAAGCCTTTTNTNGTTGCTCATACCTGGGATATCTTCTCTAAAAATGCNGAAGCTATTCAGTTAGATTTTGATCATTTAACCAAAGGAAGAACTTCTCAGATGATAGATTCTTCTAATTATACCAAGGTTTCAGAAAACATTTTTATTGAGGAAGGAGCCAGCGTGGAGAACTGTTCCTTAAATGCCAGTGATGGTCCCATTTATATTGGTAAAAATGCTACAGTTATGGAAGGATCGCTGATTAAAGGCCCTTTCGCTTTAGGAGAATCTGCAACGATCAAAATGGGTGCTAAAATTTATGGNGCGACTACCATCGGGCCTTCATGTAAAGCGGGNGGTGAGATNAGTAACTCTGTGTTGTTNCAGAATTCTAATAAAGGNCATGATGGNTTTTTAGGGAATTCTGTACTTGGNGAGTGGTGTAATATAGGTGCCGATTCCAATAACAGCAATCTTAAGAATAATTATGCCGCCGTTCGTTTATGGGATTATGAGACAGCAAGATTTGCGGATACCGGGTTGCAATTCTGCGGACTTATAATGGGAGATCACAGTAAATGTGGGATCAATACCATGTTTAATACCGGGACCGTAGTTGGAGTGAGTGCGAATATTTTTGGAAGTGGTTTCCCTAGAAACTTTATTCCTTCTTATAGTTGGGGTGGAAGTGCAGGAACAACAACATACAAACTTACTAAGGTTTTTGAGACCGCCAGACTGGTAATGCAACGACGGGGAGTAGAGCTCACCGCAGTCGATGAAAAGATTATGGAGCATATTTTCGATTATTCCGGGAAATGGCGACGGGATTAAACTCTATAAACCAGAGTTGAGCATTTGATTTTCAGCTTGATAATTGATTTTTTAGAAACACTTTAAGTTGGTATCTTTGCAGCCCGAATTACAGGAATAGACGAATTGATCATGAGCGCAAAAAAAGTAGCATTTTATACCCTTGGCTGTAAGCTGAATTTTTCTGAAACTTCCACGATCGCTAGATCTTTTGAGAATGAAGGATTCCAGAGGGTGGAGTTTGAAGAAGCGGCAGATATATACGTGATCAACACCTGTTCTGTTACTGAAAATGCAGATAAACGATTCAAAACCATTGTCAAGCATGCTCAGAAAGCTAATGAAGATGCTTTCCTTATTGCAGTTGGTTGCTATGCTCAATTGAAACCAGAAGAACTAGCCGCGGTAGATGGTGTGGATCTTGTCCTGGGTGCCACTGAAAAATTCAAAATTACAGACTACCTTAACGACCTCACCAAGAATGATCATGGTGAAGTTCATAGCTGCGAGATCGATGAAGCCGATTTCTACGTGGGTTCTTATTCTATAGGTGATCGTACTCGCGCTTTTTTGAAAGTTCAGGATGGATGTGATTATAAATGTACNTATTGCACCATCCCTTTGGCCAGAGGTATTTCCAGAAGCGACCGTCTTGAAAATGTTCTTCAAAATGCTTCGGAAATTTCAGAACAGGGAATCAAAGAGATCGTTCTCACGGGAGTGAATATTGGAGACTACGGGAAAGGTGAATTCGGAAATAAAAAGCATGAACATACTTTTCTTGAGCTCGTACAGGCACTGGATGAAGTTGAAGGGATTGAAAGACTTCGAATTTCTTCTATAGAACCCAACCTGCTGAAAAATGAAACGATCGATTTTGTAGCTTCAAGTAAAACTTTTGTTCCTCATTTTCACATTCCACTTCAAAGTGGAAGTGACGATATGCTGAAGCGTATGCGCAGGCGCTATCTTAGTGATCTATATGTAGATCGTGTGAATAAGATCAAGTCAGTCATGCCAGATGCCTGTATTGGCGTAGATGTCATTGTTGGCTTTCCAGGTGAAACTAATGAGCATTTTCTGGAGACCTATAATTTTCTTCAGGAATTGGATATATCATACCTGCATGTTTTTACTTATTCAGAAAGGGATAATACGCCGGCAGCAGAGATGGATGGAGTAGTGCCGTTAAAGGTAAGGAAGAAAAGGAGTAAAATGCTGAGAGGCTTATCTGCTAAAAAGCGCAGAGCTTTTTATGAAAGTCAGCTTGGGAATACATCAACGGTTCTATTCGAAGGAGAGAACAAATCTGGTTATATTCACGGATTTACAGAAAATTACGTAAAGGTTAAAGCACCGTGGAATCCAGAGATGGTAAATACACTTAAAAAAGTGAATCTTACCGAGATCGATGAAGATGGCCTGGTAAGATTCGAAATGCTACAGGAAGAACTGGTTTAAATATTAATACCTACAGGAAGTAGATCTTTGTATTTTCTTCTGTTTTTCCGCATAAAACCAGCAATGGTTGGGTTTGTAGGAACCACTCTCATGTTGGTTTCGCTTATTCTGGAAAGAACCGCTTCTATAAAATCATTTTGCTTGTCCAGAACTTTCTCAGATACTTTTATCTTGGTTAAGAAGATCTTTCTATCTTGTTGAGAGTATTCTATAATGCAGAGTTCTCCATCAATTTCAGTTTCAAACTGTCTCAAAAATTCATTGTCTGTAATCTTCATTTCTTCTACACTCATATTTCAAGNATTAATTCATAGGTACTTCAATAAAAAGTACCGTTGATTCATTTTTAACGTCAACATTTATCTTCGGAGTATTCCAGATACCAACAGCATCGCGCTTTGAAAGCTTTAAATCATCAATTTCTGAATCTCCCTCTATCATAAAGATATAGACACCATTGGTCTTGTTATTTAAGTTATACTCAATATTCCTGCCAGCTTCGGTCTTTTGAATTGACAGGAAAGCGTTTTGATGAATTTTCAAGGCGTTTTCATCATGACCCATTGGAGCTACTACTGTAACCAACTCACCAGTATCTAACTGTTTGCTGTAATTCTTTTGGTCATACCGTGGTTCATGTCCACTCTTATCCGGAAAGATCCAGATCTGGAGCATGTTTAATTCTTCATTTGAGGAATTAAATTCGCTATGTTCCACACCTGTTCCGGCGCTCATTACCTGTACTTCGCCCTGCTCAATGACTGCAGTGTGGCCCATGGAATCTTTATGTTTTATTGCACCCTTGAGAGGAATTGAAATGATCTCCATATCCTTATGTGGATGGGTGCCAAATCCCATTCCAGATTTAACGTAGTCATCATTAAGTACACGAAGCAGTCCGAAATTTGTTTTACTAGGATCGAAATAATTAGCAAAGCTAAAGGAGAAATTAGCGTTCAACCAGCCATGATTAGCGGTACCACGAGATCCTGCAGCGTGAAATATTTTATCCATTATTTATGAGTTATAAGATTTGAAAGTCTAAGATTAAAGGCTAATTTTGATTGTTCAATTTACGATTTTGTGAGTGCATTTCATGTAACTCGCATGTTAAAAAGATTAGTTTGCAGAAGCGTATACATGTTTACTTCATGCCGGGTATGGCAGCAGCTCCAACAATTTTTGAAAACCTGATTTTACCTGCGGAAAAGTATGAAACACATTTGCTTGAGTGGGTAATTCCTGAGACAGATGAATCACTTGAAGATTATTCGAAAAGAATGCTTCAGTTTATTAAACATGAGAACATTGTATTGATAGGCGTTTCTTTTGGAGGGGTTATTGTACAGGAGATGGCAAAGTTTCTGGACTTGAAGAGGCTTATTATAATATCCAGTGTAAAATGTACGAACGAGCTACCTCCACATATGAAATTCGCTGCCAGAACAGGCTTATTTCGAATAGTACCTACAAGTCTTGTGAATTACGTAGACCAATTTGAGAAGTATGCAATTGGACCATTTCTTAAAAAACGTGCGAAATTATATAAACAGTATATTTCTATTACAGACAAGCAATATCTGGACTGGTCCATAAAACAAATGGTGAACTGGAAGTGTGAAAAGCCTGATGAAAAGGTAATTCATATTCATGGTGATCAGGATGAAGTTTTTCCAGTAAAAAATATTGATAATGCGATCATCGTTAAAGGAGGGACGCATATTATGGTTGTAAATAGATTCAGGTGGTTTAACGAAAATCTACCTGCAATTATCGAAACCGGTGAATTGATTAAAAGAACTTAAATAATTACATATGAATTTATTGAAAAGCGCATTGATATTTGTAGGGATTCTAACGGTCCTGGGGGTAAGTATTAATGCATATGTGCAGGATGGTGAATTAAATTCAAGTGAGTCCGGTAGTACAGTAGCTGACACTATCAAAGATCGTAGTGTTGCAAACAACTACCGAATCAAGGCGTTGCCTGTGCCAACAAATCTGGATTTTGCGGGTGAGCCCGTTCCACTGGAAGATCCAGATGTTTATGAAAGAATGGATAGAGAACTTCTGGTCAATACCTACTGGCAATCGAATGCTTTGCTGCTTATAAAACGAGCTAATAAGTTTTTCCCGATCATAGAACCAGTTTTAGAAGAAGAAGGGATCCCTGAAGACTTCAAATATCTTGCGGTTATAGAAAGTGGTTTGACTCAGGCGGTGTCACCTGCTAAGGCAGTGGGTTTCTGGCAAATTCTTGAAGGAACAGGGAAGGAGTATGGATTGGAGATCAATGCTAACGTAGATGAGCGCTATAACATAGAGAAATCTACCCGTGTAGCTGCAGATTATCTGAAGAAAGCAAAGGCACGTTTTGGTTCCTGGACATTGGCTGCGGCTTCATACAATGCCGGGCAGTATGGTGTAGATAAGCAATTGGATAGACAGAAGGTCGATGAGTACTACGAATTATTACTAGGAGAAGAAACTGGTAGATATGTATTTAGGATTCTTGCCTTAAAAGAGATCATGAACAATCCGGAGAAATATGGGTTCGATTACAATCAAGAAGATCTTTACGCGCCAATTCAGCTNAATAAAGTGAAAGTAGACACTGCTGTAGCGAATTTCCCGGATTTTGCGAGAGAATTCGGAATCAATTATAAAACTTTGAAAATTCATAACCCCTGGTTAAGNGATGATCATCTCAATAATTCGTCAAGAAAGACTTATTATATTGAAATCCCTGAAGCAGGTCAGTATCCTAAACTNGATTAGTCTACGCTAACATTGTCAGCATACACTTCNTCGTACTCGGGAATCAGGTTTTTTGAAATAGAGGTTTCNAGTGCGATGTAGTTTTTTTGATAGGCCGTTTCGAGGTCNATTGCAGGTCCTGAGAATACGCTTCTACGAATAGATGTTATCCTNTTATCTTCGGAAAGTAAAAAACAAGTTGGGAGCCCTAGTGAATGCTTCAATTNTTTCACGACATAACCACCGTTATTTTCAGATTCATCCACGTATANTACAGAAATTTGAGAGTTGAATTGATCTGAAAGTTTCTTGACAGTTTTACGCTTATCCCAGAAAAGTACCACGAAATCTACTTTATCAGAATATTCTTTCGCTAATTTGTTAATTGCAGGAATTTCTCCTTTTGCAGGAATACACCAGCTGGCATAAGTAATAAGAAAGGTTGGTTTATTAAAATCGTAAAGCTCAACTTCACGATTTCGAAGGTTCTTAAACTTAAAATTATTCATGTAAGAACCTGCCAGCTGTTCCGAAGTAAACTCTTCAAAGAGCTCCTGGGCTTTTTCATATTTATTAGCTCGAAATGCAGCATCCGCCTTCTTATTATAGTCAGATAAATGCTCAAAAAGTGCTTCGGTGAAATAATATTTGTCGTCCAGATCTTGCTGGGCGAATAAATGGGAGGTAATAAAAAGAAGCGTTAACAAAAGTAACAGTCTCTTCATAATCTATTTTTGGGGCTTACTCCCTAAAAGTATTATGAATAAAGACGTTTCAGAAATATACTCGTTTAAGTACCAATTTATTTGTTGAAAGAAAAGAGGTTTGAAAAAACTCTTAATTAGATCTTTTTCATTTGCTCTTTCATCATTCTAATCTGGTCATTTAGCATTCCATGTTTGTCCAGTTTCTTAGCTTCACTCAGTAATGTTGTCGCTTCTCTCTTTCTCCTTTTGGTCATAGCGATTCCAGCAAGGTTCAATTTTGCCATCGCAAGGTCATGATCCATTGAAAGTCCAAGTTTGATAGCGCGTTTAAAGAACTTTTCAGCCTGGGTCATATTGGTTTGAGAAACCATTAGACCATGCAAGTACCAGTAATATCCCTGCTGCTTTGGCACTAGTGCCTTTTCAGGATCTTTAATCTTATCAAGCCATCTTTTCGCGCCTGGAAAATCTTGTTTTCTAAGTCTAAGAAAAGCCAGAAGTATCATTTCATTCTTAAAATACAGGAAAATAAAGATCCCGGAAAGTAGAATTAGAGCTATTCCATTTCCAATCTCCCCTTCAATAAATTGCCAGACAGCAACGACGATAAGTAATCCTGCGATAAATAGTTTGATATTCTTGTTGAACATAGATAAAATTGTTTTCCGGCGGCAAAGGTAGTAAAAACTATTAAAATTTTTTATGTTTAGTATTTGCAGTACATAAAAAGCTTTGTATATTTGCACGCAGTTTTTAAGACAGATAAACGAATTTAGAAGATAAAAGATATTCACAATGAAAAGAACGTTTCAACCATCCAAAAGAAAAAGAAAAAATAAGCACGGCTTTAGGGAGCGTATGGCAAGTGCCAACGGTAGAAAAGTCCTTGCTAGAAGAAGAGCTAAAGGAAGAAAGAAACTATCTGTATCTTCTGAAAACAGACATAAGCATTAATGATTATCATTAATTGAAATATTAAAGGTGTTACTTTTTGAGTAACGCCTTTTTTTATACCCAGACGCTTCTTAATTTTATAGTACACAACTAACAACACGATCAAATCTTAATCATGCCTAAAAACAACAACATCAAGTGCGTTTTAATCATTGGATCTGGTCCAATTATCATTGGCCAGGCCTGTGAGTTCGATTACTCAGGTACTCAATCTCTTAGATCTCTGCGAGAGGACGGGATTAAAACCATACTTATCAATTCCAATCCTGCAACCATCATGACCGACCCTTCCATGGCCGATCATGTATATCTTAAACCACTTACCACAAAATCCATAATTGAAATTCTGAAGGATCATCCTGAGATCGATGCTGTTCTACCAACTATGGGTGGTCAAACTGCACTGAATTTATGTATCGAAGCAGACGAAAAAGGTATTTGGAGTGATTTCAATGTGAAGCTTATTGGTGTTGATATCGATGCAATCAATATTTGTGAAGATCGCGAGCAGTTCAAGCAGCTAATGGGGAGACTTGGAGTGCCAGTCGCTCCGGCCAAAACGGTGACCTCTTATTTGCAAGGAAAGGAAGTTGCTCAGGAATTTGGATTTCCATTAGTAATTAGAGCATCCTTTACTCTTGGTGGGGGCGGAGCCAGTTTTGTGCACCGTGCTGAGGATTTTGACGAGATGCTTTCCAGAGGTCTTGAAGCTTCTCCAATTCATGAAGTGTTAATTGATAAAGCTTTATTAGGCTGGAAAGAATATGAATTGGAACTACTGCGAGATAAAAATGATAACGTAGTAATTATTTGTGCCATTGAAAATATGGATCCAATGGGAATCCATACCGGAGACTCGATCACCGTTGCTCCTGCGATGACGCTTAGCGATAAAACGTATCAGAGAATGCGTGATCTTGCGATTAAAATGATGCGTAGTATTGGTGATTTTGCTGGAGGTTGTAATGTGCAATTTGCAGTTAGTCCTGATGAAAAGGAAGATATCGTAGCAATTGAGATCAATCCGCGTGTATCGAGATCTTCAGCTTTAGCTTCTAAAGCAACAGGATATCCTATTGCAAAAGTGGCTACAAAACTTGCTTTAGGTTATAATCTGGATGAACTTGAAAACCAGATCACTAAATCAACTTCAGCATTATTCGAGCCTTCACTTGATTATGTGATCGTTAAGATCCCTCGCTGGAACTTTGATAAGTTCGAAGGATCAGATCGCACATTAGGTCTTCAGATGAAATCTGTAGGGGAAGTGATGGGAATTGGACGTTCGTTCCAGGAAGCTCTTCATAAAGCTACACAATCACTTGAGATCAAGCGAAATGGATTGGGTGCAGATGGGAAAGGTTATAAGGATTATGATCAGATCATAGATAAATTAACTAACCCTAGCTGGGATCGTGTCTTTGTGATTTACGATGCCATACAAATGGGAATACCTCTTAGTAGAATACACGAGATCACCAAGATCGACATGTGGTTCCTGAAACAATATGAGGATCTTCACGCTCTTGAAGTGGAGATTACTAAATATGATAAAGAAAATCTTCCTAAAGATCTACTTCTAGAAGCCAAACAGAAAGGTTTTGCTGATAGGCAAATTGCACATATGCTTGACTGCCTGGAAAGCGATGTTTATAAAAAGAGAGAAGAATTACAGATTAACCGGGTTTACAAACTTGTAGATACCTGTGCTGCTGAATTTGAAGCTTTGACTCCGTATTACTATTCCACGTTTGAGGAAGGAATTCGTTCCAAGGATGGAGAGTACTACACAGATAATGAAAGCAAAGTTTCAGATAAGAAGAAGATCATAGTGCTTGGTTCCGGNCCNAACAGNATAGGACAGGGGATAGAATTTGATTACAGCTGTGTNCACGGTGTACTTGCNGCTGCAGAATGTGGTTATGAGACCATCATGATCAATTGTAATCCTGAGACCGTTTCCACAGATTTCGACACGGCAGATAAGTTGTATTTCGAACCTGTTTTCTGGGAGCATATTTATGACATTATTCAGCATGAAAAACCNGANGGAGTTATAGTNCAGCTNGGAGGNCAAACGGCTCTTAANCTTGCTGAAAAACTTGATCGCTACGGAATNAAGATCATGGGGACCAGTTATGAGGCCCTGGATCTTGCTGAGGACAGAGGTAGTTTTTCAACTTTACTGCAAAAGAACGATATTCCTTATCCAGACTTTGGAACTGCAGAAAATGCAGACGAAGCCCTTAAACTTGCTGAAGAACTTGATTTCCCTATATTGGTAAGACCATCCTATGTGCTTGGAGGTCAGGGAATGAAGATCGTGATCAATAAGGATGAACTGGAAGCTCATGTGGTAGACCTTCTTAGAAAAATTCCTNACAATAAATTACTGCTGGATCATTACCTTGATGGAGCNATCGAGGCTGAAGCAGATGCGATCTGTGATGGAGAGGATGTGTACATTATAGGGATCATGGAACATATCGAGCCTTGTGGAATACATTCTGGTGATTCTCATGCCTTATTACCGCCATTTAACCTGGGAGACCTGGTAATGCAGCAAATCAAGGATCACACTCGCAAGATCGCTCTGGCGCTTAATACAGTTGGATTGATCAATATTCAATTTGCGATCAAGGATGATAAAGTATTTATTATCGAAGCGAATCCCAGAGCTTCGAGAACAGTGCCGTTCATNGCGAAGGCTTATAAGGAGCCTTACGTGAATTACGCGACCAAAGTAATGCTTGGGGAAAAGAAGGTAAAGGATTTCAACTTTAATCCTCAGCTGGAAGGTTACGCCATTAAACAACCTGTCTTCTCATTCAATAAATTTTATAATGTAAATAAGCAGCTTGGGCCTGAAATGAAAAGCACCGGAGAAAGTATCCTGTTCATTGATAGTTTGAAGGACGATGAGTTCTACGATCTATATTCAAGAAGAAAAATGTACTTAAGTAAGTAATTATNAATTTAGGAACATAAGGTCATTCTGAATTCTAAATTCAGAATGGCCTTTTTTAATAGTCGAAAATGAAAGAATTCGTTTTAACCTTTGGCGGAATAATGGGGGCGCTCGCCGTAATTTTAGGTGCCTTTGGAGCTCATGCTCTTAAAAAAACCTTTAATAATGATCAACTAAAGAGTTTTGAAACCGGTGTAAAATATCAAATGTATCATGCGATCATATTGATCATTACCGGTATTGTGTTTCCNTTTACTCAAACTGGACAACAGCTCACCGCCTGGTTTTTTATGATNGGNATNTTGNTGTTTTCNTTNAGTATTTATGGTCTNACNTANAGTAGTTCGATCAATAAAAAGCTAAANATNCTNGGTCCGGTTACTCCTCTGGGTGGTTTGTTTCTAATCCTGGGATGGATCTTTTTTACGATAAACGTTGCTGAAATAGCTGTCTATCTAAATAACTGATTATCGGCAATCCGTGCGCTGTAAAGTATAGCGATCATTTAACTTAAAATCTTTATTTCTGAAGCTGGTTTTTCCATTAGATTCTTCAGTTTCTGTAAAGCCTTCAACGAAGCTCTCAGGGCTTTTCAAAAAGAATACTTCTCTTTCTGAATCCTTTCCTTCTGAATCCTTTCCTTCTGAAGTATATTGATAGCTGGCAAAAAGAGAATCATTGGAAATTCTTCCTCGAATATTACCTTTGTTCTGGTCTTTTTCAAACAGTGAATAAGACAGATCGCCTTCTACAATAGAATCATCTTTAATCCTTAAAGCCATATAGATTGTATCCTTGTTTTCAAGGTAAGTGTAGCATTCGATCTTCTGAATACTTTCGGTCTTTGGAGCCGCAATTTCCTGTTTTTCTACTGAAGCTTCTTCAGCTTTTTCGGCTACTTCAGATTTACAGCTAAATAATACGATGCTGATAAAAAGGAAAATGTAGTTTACGTTTTTCATAATTCAGCATAAAAATAGGACAATTATTGAAGATCTGATTTTCTGCTTCTATATTTTTCAGCAAACCATGCGATCAAGATGAGTTGTGTAGAATGATATAGCATGATGGGAAGTAGTATCAAACCAGA
>FUFK010051292.1_pt1 | contig 27895 bp, 48 predicted proteins | sample 1021851 | NCBI WGS metagenome assembly FUFK01 (sample SAMEA51879418, study PRJEB19060) | metagenome
AACTTAATATCAGGATACATTGCCAATACTGCTTTCATTGTAGCATAATCAGGAGCATCAGGATCCCATATAACTCCTGTGCCAGTACAAACACTAAGGTATTTCATCTTTACACCTTTAGCATTTTTAGTCCAATCATCTACTGTGTAATGCTTTCGCATCACTGTGATCATTTTATGATCTTGTAATTTTTTTGCCATTGCGAATGTACCAACGCCGTCCATGTTACTTGCCATAACAGGTACACCAGTCCATTCATTTCCATAATGAAACTTGAACGTTCGACTCAAGTCTACATCTCGCCTACTTTCCAACTTTGATCTTTTAGGCTTAAACAATACGTCTTTGTAATCTAATTTAATATCTTGTTCAATTCTCACCTTATTGCTCCGTAATTAAATGATAGGCTTACCCTATCTTCTTTGCTCTTATTTTGTAGGACACTATGTTTTTGCCATCCCATAAAGATAATAACATCTTTTTCCTCAGGTGTCAACTCTATTTGTGTACCAATTACATCATTATAATCAGAATCTTTTGGTATGTAGTAAGAAGCATCGCCACCTCTATAAAATCTAATTGCACCACTATCTTTTGGAACTTTCAAATATAAGTTACCCACCAATAATGCGTCTTGGTGATGGTGTGCTTCATTGACTGCTCCGGGAGGATTAATGTTGTACCAGTAGTTTAAAAGTGAAACTGCCGGAAGACCTAGTCCTTTTGCGATCGAATTCATTCTTTCGTCTAAATATTCTTGTAATTGTATGCCGTGTGGTATAGGTAAAGCAAATTGGAATTGTTGTTCTTCATCGAAACTTTGCCAACCTCCAAATACATTTGTGTCTTTGTTTTTTAAGTTGTAGGCTTTGTCTACTACCCAATCCGTGTTAATTGTATCAGGTAACTTATATTTCCATAAAGGGTCAGTGAATAAATTAGTTCTGTTGTCCATCTTGCATCACTGGTTGTTGTCTAGGAGTAAAATTAAAAGATAAACTGTATCTTTCTTTTTGGCTTAGGTTACCATTTACATTGTGTTTCAACCAACTAGGAAACAACAATAGCAAACCTTCTTCAGGTCTATAAGATGCTTTCTGACTTGTAAAATGATTATATTTGTCAAGTGGTGGTAAAAAGTGTATTGCGGCATCTTCTCTATGAAACTCTATGTTACCCATTAAGTCAGGTTCTTCAACATTAATATAAAATGCACCACTTAGAATACTGTTCTGATGATCGTGTAGGTTATTATAATCCTTGTGTCCATTAATGTTAAACCATAAATTACTCATTTGTAACATAGGAAGTCCTGCTTGTTTGACACAATCTTTTACTTCTCTGTCTATTACTGATCTAAAATACATTAACTCCTGTGGACTAGTATCCCATGACTCTATGCTTTTACTCTGCCAGCCACCATGATTGCTTACACTATGTCCTTTAGGATCTGCTTTACGTAGATTGTCTGCATAATTTTTTAACCATGCAGTATCAACTTCTAGTTTACCGCACCAAATAATACTTGGAAACCACAAATCTGCTTTTAACATTATAACCCCATATCCTGTTTCATTTTATTTTCTTTCTTCAACCAACGGGCCTTGCCTGCGGCTTTTTCTCTCTTACGTTTTTCACTTGGCTTTTCGTAAAATTGTTTTGCTTTTAAAGTTTGTAGTACACCATCTTCTACTAATCGTTTTTTAAAAATTCTTAATGCTTTATTAAAGTCGCCATTTCTAACAATAACTGTATTGCCTTTGCCTGTGACTTCTGTTCTAATATGTTTCCTACTCAAAGTAATTTACTCCTTTTACAAAAGACTCTAGATCAAATATTCTATTAATGTTGATCTTTTTGTAGGGTACATGATCGTTCTTGGTCATATACCAACTACTAGGAAAACGTAATAAATGTCCTACTGCCCACTGTGATGTTATACACATATCAATATTAATTAATATATGGTCAACATAGTTTGCAACGTCTAGTAACCAATCAATGTCTGCACCAACTTCTTCTTCAAACATATACAAATTGAAATCTGTCTTTATTTGTTTTGCAACATCATTGAATTGTTGTTTTATACCTTGGTCAGGATTAACAATCAAAACACTTGGCAAATCATTTTTAAGTTTATCAGGTGGTGTGATTAGATTGATTTTACTCATTACACGAGTACTTATTTTCGCTTATCTAGTATCTTGTTAAAAAGTGATGTATCAGTTTGTTCACCATTTTGTGTATATGGCTCAATCACTTCTGTCAGGTCTGGTTTTATTCGCCCGGATTGGTCTTCTTTCGGATTTGAGTTCCTTGTTCCTTCACTATGTAACTCGAACCCTTTTTTTTTGGAGCATCTGACTGCTCTAATTCTTTCTGCTCTAATTCTTTAGTATAAAAGATCCTGTTCTGTGTATCCGGAAGTTCTATCTCTTTATCTACTGCTTCTTCTTTAGGAAGTTCTAGTGCTTCTTGTACGGTTACGTTATTTTGTCCGTCACCTGTGTGTATAAAGGTTGTTGGATTCTTTTCTGGTACTTTCTCTGCTTCTTTGTTTGCGGCTTCAACCCAATTATTCCATTTATCTAAATCGTCACCTTCGCCNTTCATTGCTTCTTCTATTTCTTCAGCAACCTTTAAATCCTCTATTTCCTCAGGCTTCTTTTCTGCTTCTTCTTTTGTAATACCTGCATTGCGATATTCTTCTTCTTCGGTCATTTTTACCAAAGGTTCTATCACAGGCGGAACATTAGTTGCAATTTTTTCTGCTCTTAATTGTTCGTCTCTCTTTCGATTAAACTCTTCGTTTTCAAGATGTGCTTCGTCCCACTGCTCTTGGGTATATGGTGGCTCAGGATCTGGTTCTGGATCCTTGTCTGGCTTTGGGGGCAGAGTACCACCTCCGGGACCTACAAGACCTTTTTCTTCTCTATACCAATGGAATGTGTATTGAGATGCTATAAGCAATNATACTGCTAGTGGATCAAATACAAAAATAATTATTATAATTACCCATCTGACAGCGGCCTCTAATAATGATTGGTCGGCTTGTTCACCGTAAATAAATTCTGCAATATACTTTATTGGTCCTACTTCTGCTTCTAGTTGTCTATAAGTTTTCTCGTAAGTAAATTTCTCTTCTCTAACATTATCAATAATGTTCTGTTCCTTATCAATGAATGTTTCTAATTCTGTTATTCTAGCATCTAAGTCTTCTGTTTTAGCATTAGCCTGACCACGTAAGTCCTGTATTCTATCCTGTATTGCTTTAATGTCATCTGCATACTTGGCATCTACTTTAGCCAGAGCATCATTTANTTGTGAATTAATATTACGTATTTCTCTTTGTGCCGAACTTGCCACTGCTAGTTCGTTTGCTTTTGCTTTTTCTACTGCTTCGTCAAACTTCGCACCACCACCAAAGGATCCTTCAAATCTATCCTTGGCCGCTTGTATATCTGCTTCTTTACGTTCTTTTGCTTGTTCAATACGTTTGTTTTGTAATTCTATTTGCTTATCAAAGTCTTTTCTAATGTCATCTTTTTCTGCTTTAATAAGTGCATTAATCTTATCTAGTTCTACNTGCTCACGATCAATAAGGTTGTCAACACGAATGTCTTCGCCACCTAATAGGCGATCCATTTCAGTTTGCCATCTTGTTATCTTTGCTTCTGATCTTGCTAATTTATCATCTAATGAAGTTATGAGTGCAACCTGTTCNTGACTCATTGATGTTTGTTCTATGTGTGCTTTAGAAAGATATCCAAAGATACCCATAGACGTAATAAACATTAATACAAAGACTGCTATGGCTAGATAAGTTTTTAACCACCATACGGCACGTGTCCAGTTCCTATGAAGCCAAACTGCCGTTACAAGTTTACCAACTTCTAACGATACTCCCATTATTATAATAGGTATTACAGCCGCGGCAAATATAGCCGCCAGACCTGCTACTGAATAGTAAATCGCTACCGCACTAATTGTAAGTGCAGATAGAAATGTTATAAATCCTAACCACATACTGTTCCTTTGATACATATATATTTACCTAAAATTATCGTATAAATTTCCAAGTTCTTAGATGATTAATACAGGCAGTTTCTTTAAAATCTCTTGTCTTATTCTTGTATGTTATCTGTGATAATAAAACCCTACAAAACCCACTGCCGGAAGGATACGTCATTACAACCTTAACGGCGCCTTGCGATCCATTCTTTGCATTATACCATTTGGTAACTTGACCTTCTTCTAAATTATCCAATGCATAAAATACTGCTTGTTCTTGTTTCAGTTGATCTTCTTTAGGAAGTTTCGCTGAACTCCACCTAAACAAATTTACAACGGTAGCAACAGAAGTAGATGTTTCTAAATAAGTTGTGTTAGCACTCGAACCTACACTACTTGAATTAATGTAAGTTTCTTGAGTGTTAGCACAACCAGAAAGAATGCTAACACTAATAATTAATGCTAGGATTGACGATTTCCCAACCACCATGCTCTCCATTCTTATTCAGTTTCTTACAAACAAAACCTCTTTTGTATTTCTGCTCTCCACCAATAACCACACGATAGTAGTATTCTCGGCAGTCTGTGGAAATGCCAGATCTTGCNAGGAAGTTTTGATCTGCTATTTTATCGGTACATTCAACTTTTGTCATAGACTCAACATTAGTACCATTCTTTACTAGAATGTCTTTTGTAGTATGACAATATTCAGGGCGATCGGCAGTAAGTTGTTTACTTGCACACCCTTGAACAAGAACTGCACCTAATATTAAAAGTGCAATTCTATACATTATTGAACTCTCTGTGCTTTTGCGTCAGCAATCAACTCTTCAAAGATTGCTTTTGGCATTTTAAACTTTACGAACTTGTAATGCTTCCCACCAAGTGTGTACCATTCCATTTCTTTTTCTAGATATTGTGCAATTCTAGTATCAGAAACTTTATGCTTTATGACAGTTGTTGTCTTTTTATTATTGCCATCAATCTTAACCACAGTACTTGAGTCGACTGTACCATTAATTCTTTTAGCAAAGTTGTTGATTGCAAATGCATACATTTCTTCTTCTGCACCCTGATGGAAAATACTCACACCAGAACCACAAGAGTAAACATATTCTTCTTTCCAGAACAACCATCCTTCTGTTCCAGACTGTTCACACTTTTTGTACCAACTAGGCATAGCATACGTTTCACGTTCACTTACCGTAGTCATACTTGAACAAGCACCAAGACCTAGTATTAAAGAACCTAGTACTAGTGCTTTCGTTAGTTTATTCATTTAAGCCTCCTTTTTAGCCTATTCATTACTAATACACTATAAACTATATTGTAAAATAAATCAACCATTAATTTTCCAATTTATTACCATTATAGTGTTTAAGCAATATTTTTTCCACTTTTTTGGATTTTGCCTTTACCAATTTGACATAGTCTGGATTGGTACTCCATCTTGCAAGTAAATCAATTTGCTTATTCAAATCAATCTTACCTGAATTCAGTTGTTCTTTTCTCTCTGCTCGAAAGGCTTCGTATGCCGAATGCCTATTGATAGTTTGGATCATATCCAAAACACTATCACATTTGGTTTTATATTTCTTTACACCCCATGGAGCATCTGGATTACCTTTTGCTTTTAGTGATGGCTCATCTTTACGCCAAGTCCTAATACCAAATAAATTATTAGCCTCATTGGCAAATCTACTTGTACCATAACCTGTTTCTAAGACAGCCATTGCAACAATGATGTCCCTGTGTACTCTTGATTCTATATCAAGTTGTAAGTTGTGAAAAGCAATACACTTGCCAACTGCAAGTATAAATTCTGTGTTATTACTATATTCAATACTTGGTTGAAAGAATCCGTATGACTTCCATTCTTGTAATAACGATATTTCTTTTGTTTTAATAATTTTATCTTTTACAAATGGATTTGGAAAAAATGTTCCTGCTCCATAACTTGATATGATTACAAATATACTTCCTAGTATAATGTAAGTCCATCTTAATATCTTTTGTTTTAATCTTTTATCCATTTAGTTCCTTCTCATAGTTGCTATTTCAGTTGCCGCCTTACGACCACTTTTATCTTCTTCATCATCAGCAAAGATTGGAACCATGTTAGATTTGTGCATTGTAGCAATACCAATTAGTCTACGTTTACCTGTGTATTGCATAGGTTCTTTTTTAGTTGCGGGGGCAAAACTGGCCTCTGACTTTCCGCTTGGAATATGATCAGTTTTACGTTCATATGCTACGCCTGATTGGTGCCATGGTGTTGACATCACAGTTGTAGTTCTCTTCTTACCTGGAACAAAGTTACCGTGTACATATTCTACATATTGTTCCATGGTCATCTTATGGTCATGCATACCTAAACGTTTCATGTCTTTGTTGTAACGCCTTAGGTCTTCTGCCCATCTCTTTAGTTTAGCCTTAGTGATTTGCCTTTTAGGTTTCTTTGTGTTTAACATAGTTAAGCCTCTAGCAAGATGCATTGTCATAATATTACCTCTTGAAAATAATTTATACTATTAATATAACAGTTTTTTTGGAAAAGTCAACCTTTATCGGTTAACAAAATAGAATTGATTTATGGAAAACCTACCCGTTCCTTGTATTTTGGTTACTTCATGTGCTTCATAACTTGGAAACAAAATGATTGAATTGTTTTCCAAATTAGGTATATATTCTTGTTTGGCAAACTTTAAATGTCCGCCTTTGAAAGTTCTTGGTTCGTGACAGAACAAAGTTACTGCACTTATTGTGGCATGGTCGGCATGGCTTTGGTAGTCACTGCCATCTGGATAAAAGTTAATTTGGGTAAGGTCATCATTACACATATCCAAATAAGTTAGAATTGGATTATCAGGAATCAATTTATCCGTGATATCAAAAATTTGTCTATTGTATGTAAGTATATCACTTTTGGTTCTGTCTTGCCTATAATGTTTGTCGAGGGATAAACCAATCATTCCATTTGATCTAGGATCTCCATCGTCGGTCTTATCCGTCATAAGAGGTTTTAACTTATGAAGTTCGGCAAACATAAGGCTATACTCTCGTGGAGCATAATAATCATATATAATAGTATGGGGGAAAGGTACTTGGTTAGTTACTATTCGCATAAAATTCTCCCATACTCCAATTCATAGTCATAAGTTTAATAATACAATATTATTTTTAGTTAGTCAATACTCCAACTAACCAAAGTGTAACTAATATTGTTATTCCTATTTCTGCTCCAGTCATAATATTCACCTCCTGAATGCAAAATACTTATACACTCTTTACTTGTATTTGTCAACAAGTGATATTATCAAATAATTGGCAGAGGCACAAGGAATCGAACCCTGTCTTTCAGATTTGGAGTCTGACGTGCAACCATTAACACTTTACCCCTAATTGATTAATTACAGCCAGAAACACAGAGCATAACTTGATGTCCTGTGATTGCTACATGGATTGCATTTATGACCAATGCGGCTCCTAGAATTGTGATATATGTAGCCATTTTATTGTTCCTTCTATCCAGTCAAAATGTACGCAACTTTTCTGTTGCCAGGTAAGTTGCCAACCCCGTCAGATTATGCCGCTAGTGCATACTCCTCAGATGCAAAGTTATCGTTTGCATTTATAGTTTTGTTACGTTAACGGAGTTCCCACCCGGTAATCTCTTTCATTCTTAACAAGCCAGTCGATCCTAATTCCACCCCGTAAGGGGTATATTGAATTGGTGGAGTGGCCGGGAATTGCACCCGGGTCCTGCTCTTGTGACATACAATGACGTCAACAATTACTCTTTATTTATAGCACTAATCGTGGGGTATGTCAACCTCTTTTGATTGATAAATAGAAATTAAAAGGATTTATGAGTAAATTCAACGTATCGGACAATACTAGTATATCAATGCCAATCAGAAATATGTTGGCTATCATAGGTGCCGTAGCAGTAGGTGTGTGGGCATACTTTGGTGTTGTAGAACAACTTAACCAACACACTAACACAATCACTCTAATGCAAAAAGATCTAGAATCCAATTCAGAATTCAGAATAAAGTACCCAAGAGGTGAATTAGGCCAATCACAAAATGACCTAGAACAATTCATGCTGATAGAGGACCTGTATAAAAGTGTTGAAAAAATGGAAGCCGTATTAGAAAAGAATATGGAAAACAAAGTAAACATTGAATTCTTGCAGAAGCAAGTGGAGAAGATAGCAAAAGACATTGAAAAATTAAAAGACGCAGATAGAGATATCAAATATACAAATGGGAATGGACACTAATTATGATCGAGACAGTAGTAGCACTTTTAATGTTAATTAACAATGAGATTAAGGAACACAGAATACAAGACAGTATGGGTGCTTGCCTTAGAGGTAAACGTACTGCTGAACGAGAATATTCAGAAGGCGTCAAGTACCAGTGTATCAAATCTAAAGCAGAGTTAGAAAAAAACATAGACGGATCAATTACTATCAAATCGCTTATTCTAGAATAATAGATAAATATTATTGAGGGAATTGTTTAGGAGAGGGAAATAGTAGATCCTTTTAGTGCAATAGCCGCCGCAACTGCGGCATTCAATACCGTTAAGAAATTTGTCCAGGCCGGCCAAGATTTTGAAAACACTGTCGGTCAAATGGGGAAATGGTACACCGCCATATCCGATTTCCGTAAAGGACAACAGATGCAAAAGAAGCCTCCGTTGTTCAAAAAACTTTTCAATGCAGGTTCAGTAGAAGAAGAAGCACTACAACTCTTAATCCACGAAAAGAAAATAATAGAACAAGAAAAAGAATTACAAACATTATTAAACTTTCGTTATGGTTATGGCACATGGGACGAACTAAAAGAGATGCGTCGGAAGATAAGACTTAAGAGAGAACAGGAAGTTTACAAACAAGCAGAACGTAAAAAAGATTTCATTGAAGCATTGCAGATAGGATTAGCAGTATTGTTTATACTAGCATTTATAATAGGTTTATTATACTTTGCATTAGATTACAGAGGGATTATATGATATATGTCCCTATGGTTATTGCTTTACTATCTTGGACTGATGCATTTGCCGGAGCGAAAACATACGGAGCAACTAAACCTTATACTTACGAACAACAGATAAGAAGGGGCGAAAGAGAGCAGGTAAAGATGACTGTCGCCCGTAGGGTTTATATGGGACACATAGGTGACAATCTAGTGTGCATATATTTAGGTGCAGGTAAAAGCAGTGAAACAATCGTAACAGGAAAAGATGATAGATGTCCGGGAGCAATGATGGTACCGTATGCTCCTAATCCTGATTATGATTGGAAAGAAACACTAAAGAAAATGCAAAAAGATTATTAACAACGGAGATAGATATGGCATATAGTAAACAACTACTTGACCATTATGAGAATCCCAGGAACGTAGGTTCTATGGACAAAGAAGATACTGACGTAGGCACAGGACTAGTGGGTGCACCTGCTTGTGGCGATGTTATGAAACTTCAAATTAAAGTAAACGACCAAGGAACAATAGATGACGCCAAGTTCAAGACGTTCGGCTGTGGCTCTGCTATTGCTAGTAGTTCTCTTGTTACTGAGTGGGTTAAAGGCAAAACACTGGGCGAAGCAAGGGAAATTAAGAATACAGAAATCGCCACAGAGTTGGCTCTTCCACCAGTAAAGATACATTGTTCAGTGCTGGCTGAGGATGCCATAAAGGCCGCGATAGCAGATTACAAGAAGAAACAAGTGAAGTAACCTTCTTAATATATCTTAGATTTTTTTGATGTTTGCGGCAATGGTTCTGCCACGGAATTCTTCTAATTGATATTCTAATTGAATACCTTCTAGTATATCCGTTATACCTGCTTTTTTAAATTGGGAAACGTGTACAAAGATATCTTTGCCACCTTTTTCTGGAGTGATAAATCCAAAACCTTTTACTGGATTATACCACTTTAGTTTTCCTTTTTCCATGTGTTATATACGCCCTAGTTTTTGTTTAGTAATAATACTATTCATATTTATAATTTTTTTGGTAATTGTTACGGATATCATAATAAAAGAAAGGCGTTGCAAGAGTTGAATAATGCAACGCCGATCTTTTTAAATTACATAGAGTTCTTTTTTTCTTGAATCTCTGCTCTTCTTGATTTTGCAAGTTTACCCATTTCGCCTAAAGCCTTTCTTGCTCTAGCCGCCGCGGCTTTTACACCTTTTGTATCGAAAGATTCAGACTCTTTCAAGTAGTTCTCGTATGCCGCCGTAATTTGCTCATGAATTGATGACATATTTTTCTCCTGTTACTATTTTATATATGTTACGCCAAGTAGGTACCTTTTCGATTTGACTGTTTAAAAAGGTCTTGTTGTAACTATGTTCCAATAGGATTGGTTTAAGTCCATGCTCTAGTCCTACTAGTGCATTTTCTGGCTTATCCTCAATCCACCAATGCCCTTGACCCATTTTACTTAAAACTTCGTTCTTTCCTGAACCAGTTTCTAAGAAATGGATATCCTGAAAAGTGCCTTCTCCAAAAACTTCTGCCAAGTTCATTTTACGTAATGCTTGAGCAGGCTCATCTAAAGTTAAAGAAGTTATAGCAGTAAAGGTATATCCTTTTTCCTTTAATGCTTTCACTATTTCAACACTATCTTTGTAAGGTTCTAAGAACCCAATCCATGCAGATCGATTAAAGATCTTTACTAACCATTCTGCTTTATCTTCTGGAATAGCCTCTTTATGGACATTTGTAACAAATCTAAGATGTGTTTTATACTCTGTATCACCGCCTTCCTTGACGATGAAACCCTCTAACGCCATCCATTTCTGGAAGGCAGTATCCCAATCAAGTAGAACTCCGTCTACATCTACTAGTAAATTTTTGCTCATGTTTTTAATCCAGTCGTTGCTTCAATATATTTCTTCGCCATTTCGGTATGGGTTTTTGAAGTGCAAACAACACTGGACTTAGGCATATGAATATCTGATAACGGATCCGCAGTCATCATAAATTGACCTAGACCAATTCCTTGGCCTGTGTTCATTAATGTTAAAGGTTTATGTAAGCGGTAACCTGTTTCGGTTACGTCATCAATCCTTGCTACTATCTCTTCTCCGGATTGTAACTTGAATGATACTGTGTCGCCTTTTTTGTGCGGTGTTTCAATTAACATACTTTATTGTTTCAGTCCTTCCATACCGTGGTCTTCAATGTACTTAACAAGTTCATTGTATCCCCCAACATACTTACCGTTAAGTATGATTTGCGGTACAGATCTTGGCTGTGGCATACCATTCGCTTCAAACTCTTCTAATAAAGTTTCTCTGTCAAGGTCTCTGCCAATAAGCATTTCTTTGTATTCTATTCCTGACTGTTTAAGTAAATGCTTTGCCTTATCACAGTAGGTACACATTGGTTTTGAATATACTACATTTGTCATATTATAATTTAAATCCTTTGAATGTATCTTTTTCTACGTCTTGTTTTACGCCCCCAATAATGTATGACTCTACTTCTGTTTCTTGTGGAGCCACTTGTAATCCTGCTGAACTCAACCAATGTTGTGTCCAAGGTAAAGGATTATGTATTCACTGGTTGATCAAATATAGGTTTGTATCCTAAGGCTTTTAATCTTCTATTAGCAATGAATTCTACATACTGGCCTAAGATTTCTTCGTTCAATCCGATGATGGAACCATCTTTGAACAAATACTTTGCCCAAGCCTTCTCTTCTTCAACGCAGGTCTTCCACATATTATAAACTTCTTCTTCACTGGCCTGTCCTAACTTCTGCATTTCAGGATCGTCATTACCACGTAACCAATTCTTTAAGACGTGTGTAGATAAGTTTAAGTGTGTTGCCTCGTCTCGAGCAATCAATGAAATAATTTTTGCTGAACCTTCCATCATCTTACTTTCTGCAAAGGCAAACGTACAAGCAAACGAAACATAAAATCTTAGTCCTTCTAAGATGTTTACATTCATCATTGCAAGGAACAATTTCTTTTTAACATCTGTCATTGATCCTTTGCCTTTGTAATGGAAGTTCTCTACTGCTTCTGTATAAGCATCATAATTTTTTGTAACTGAAATAGCACGTTTAATAATTTCGTCATCTTCTAAGATGTGATCCAATACTTCACTTGGATCTGGATAAACGTTTTTCATAATGTGTGTATAAGAACGTGAGTGGATTGTTTCAAAGAAATCCCAAGTAACAATACAACCTTCAAGTTCAGGTAAAGACACCCAAGGAAGAAATGCTAGACTTGGACCTCTACCCTGTACACTATCTAATAGTGTTTGATATTTTAAGTTACTCGTAAAAATATGTTTCTGTTCAGGTCTGAACTGTTGATAGTCCGCTCTATCTTTCTGAAGACTTACTTCTTCAGGTCTCCAAAAGTAACCTAGCATAGTTTGATTTAACTTATCAAACTCAGGAAACTTAAATGTATCATATCTTTGTGTATTCTGATCTTCACCAAAGAACATAGGTTGCTTTGTAAAGTCTACTTTGTTTCTATTAAAGACAGTTTTAGCCATTTCTTACTCTTTCTATTCTCTACTTTCCTATACTATTATAAATTACTTTATGAAACTTGTCAATACTTAAATTGCACAGGCTTCACATTCTTCGTCCAATTCCTTTTTAGAACTTGGTTCAGGGTGTGGGGCTTCTTGCTCCAGCGGAGTACTTATCTCTTCTCTCAATTCTTCTACGTCTTCACCTTTAAAATCGTAGGTATTTTGATAGTAAGAAGTTTTCCAACCTAATTTATACGTAGTTAATAAGTCCTTGAACATAACACTCATAGGTACTTCGTTGTCTGCATACTGCGTTGGATTGTAACTCCAGTTGCCTGATATGGCTTGATCAAAGAATTTTTGAATTACTGCCATTACATTAATATAACCTTCATTGCCTGGCATATCCCAAAGCAAGGTATAATAATTTTTTAAACTTTGATATTGCGGAACAATCTGCTTAAGAGGCCCTTTTTTCGATTTCTTAATGGACAAGTATCCTCTAGGTGGCTCAACTCCGTTTGTGGCATTTGACACAATAGAACTGCTCTCCGATGGCATTTGTGCGGACAACGTACTGTGACGCAGGCCATGAACTCCAATGCTCTTGCGAAGACCATCCCAGTCATATTTTAACTTAATATTACAGACTTCATCCAAGTCTTTTTTGTATGTGTCAATTGGTAGTATGCCATCACTGTATTTAGTGCGGTTGAAATAGTCACAGGCACCTCTTTCTTCTGCAAGTTTATTACTTGCTTTTAAAAGATAATATTGAAATGCTTCTGTAAGTTCGTGTACTCTAGTTAATGCTTTCTTGTCATTGTACTTAACACCATGTCTTGCTAGNTAATGTGCAAGTCCAATGTAACCNATACCTAAAGAACGTCTTGCCTTTGTAGACTTCTCTGCCGCTTCTACAGGATATTTTTGATAATCAATAATTTCTTCTAAGGCTCTTACTGCAAGTTCGCATAGTTCTTCTAAGTCATCAAGTTCTTTCAATACACCAACATTAATTGCACTTAAAATACATAATGCTATTTCACCTTCTGGATCATCAATGTGTTGTAAAGGTTTTGTAGGTAAAGTAATCTCTTGACATAAGTTACTCATATAAACTGTATCTTTGAATGAACTGTGTGTGTTAGCATGATCAACGTTCATTAAATAGATACGTCCTGTTTCTGCACGTTCACGAAGCATATCACTGAACAGTTCCATAGCAGGTACAGTTCTCTTTCTTATGCTTGTATCTTTTTCATACTTTGTGTAAAGTTTTTCAAACTTTGATTGATCACTAAAAAATGCTTCATACAAATCTGGTACATCGTGTGGCGAGAAAAGTGTAATATNTTTACCACCTAAGAATCTTTCGTACATTAATTTATTAAGTTGAATAGAATAGTCTAACTTACGTACTCTGTTATCCTCTGTACCTTTGTTATTTTTCAAAACTAATAAGTCTTGGATCTCATAATGCCATAAAGGGAAATGGGTAGTTGCACTTCCTCCACGTACTCCGTTTTGAGTACAACATCTAACAGTAGATTCAAATTTCTTTAGAAATGGAACAAGACCTGTATGTGCAACTTCGCCACCTCTTATCTTCGAATTGATTGCACGAATTCTACCAGCATTGATACCAATCCCTGCACGTTGAGCCGTATAACGTCCAATAGCCATATCACTTGCTAAAAATACTATTAAGGGTGTCATCACTATCAACAAGTACACAAGATGCAAACTGACGAACAGGGGTCCTGACTCCTGCCATGACAGGCGTTGGGATATTGATTTTAAAAAGTGAGGTCGCGTCATAGTATCTCCTTACGTAATACAATCTATCTTCTTTAGGATAGTTTGCAAATAATGTTGCCGCAATCATCATATACATATATTGCGGTGGTTCAAAGATCTGTCCTGAAGATCTATCCTGAACTAGATACTTGTCAACAATTTGTCTTAGTCCTGCATAGGTAAAGTTTTCATCTCTATTAAGTTTAATGTATTTGTCAAGAGAATCTAATTCTTCTTCAGTATAAAGATCTAAAATTTGAGGATCATAAACACCACGTTCGATGTTTAGTTTTATCATGTCGATAAATGATTTGTGTTTGTATTCACCAAACACATCTTTATACACTCCGTACAATAATAGTCTTGCCGCAACGTATTGATAGTTAGGTGATTCTAAAGAAATAAGATCATTTGCTGACCTAATTAATATGTCTTGAATTTCTTTTGTAGACATTCCATCGTAAAACTGAATGTTAGCATTCATTTCAACTTGTGAAATACTTACGCCTGATAAACCTTCACAGGCGAATTGAACTACTTTATGAATTTTATTAATATCTAATGGATAACTTTGACCATCTCGCTTTACAATATGAATTCCTGAACCGTTTGACATCTATTACTTCCTTACTTTATACTTTTACAATACCTCAAAAAAGTATTTAGTTTACCTGTGGCATCTTGAAAATACGTTGTGAAACAAAATGCTTTGGTAGTCCTATATATACTTCCTCAATTATTGGGTTTATTATGTTGTTATCCACAGCCAGCAGATAAAAGGTTTGTTTGCTTTTTGTGTCTACTGTGTTATGTATCTCAAAACTGCTACCAGAAAAACGTTCAGTTAATTGGAGACTGTAACATATTCCTAAAGTAATGCACATCTCAGAGTACAAATTTTTTTCTACCAACTGCCATGGGTCTAACCAAGTTTTTTGATCCCAGGGATCTACATCGCTTTTAAATACACGAGGTGCTTTCTTATACAACATCACGCAATCCATTAACGGATCTTGTGACTTTTCTAAAGTTGATCTGAACTCATGCCACTCTCGTAGCCGAGACTCGTAGTCGTTTTCAAACATTGAACTTTCTATGTTTTAGATTTGACTTTAAAATGTAGATATCCTTGATCATTTGTAGTAGAGTTTAACACCTGAATAGCCACTGTGTCAACCGTTGTGTCACCATTTACGTCTAAATAGTTTGCTCTAAACTGTAAATTGGTTTGGTTACTAGCACTTCCGCTATATGTAAACTCATCATCAAGGGATACAAGATTGTTAACACTATCAACTACAAGATTGATTACACCCGTACGTTGTGCATCAACTATAGAACTTTTGTATGTGTATTCGATTGCAAATGATCTTGAAGCATCACCTGGCAATCTAAACAAAGTCGTATAACTTCCTGTTTGGATAATGTTAAGATTATGAGTAGTATTATCAATTAAGTCTATCTCACCTTCTGTTTCGCTCTTGTATGCGATACTTGTATAACCTGCGTCATACATTAATCTTCTTTTTCTTTCAAAGAAGTCGTCAAGACTTGAATTACCTTCTTGTCTTGTATTAATGATTGTAAAGAAAGGAGTAGTGTCGCCACCACCTTCGTTACCTACATCAATAAACTTGTTACCTGTGCTATGATTGAATTGTCCGTTTTCATACCATAAGCCATGTTGGTTAATAAATCTAAACAAACTGTTTGTAATGTTATTTCTTGATGGACCTGTTGCTTGTCCTTGTGATCCTAGNACAGTATCTTTACCAAACACTATACCATAATCATTTGTTTCAAATGTACACTTATCAAATAGGTTGTCGTTACAATCATCGTCACTCTTAACTGCGTAACTGAATCCTGTTACTTTAACATTTCTAAAAGTGTTTTGCATAGTACCAACAATACTTGATAAAGAGGACATCTTAATTCCTATTGCATCTGCTACTGTGGCGCTAGTTGCTATCCAAGGACCTTCAATGTTTATATCTTCAAATAAACTCTCACGACAAGTTGTAAGATCTAATCCTGTTTTTTCTAGTGTGTTTGTTTTAAGAGTTAATCCTCTTAAAGTAATCTTTCTTGCTTGGTTAACTAATGAACTTCCTGAGTCTGGTGCTGGATTACCAGGAGTACTTAAACTGTTCACAGTTTTGAATATTGGAAACTCAGCAGTCTGATGAATAATTGTTTTATCACTACCTGCACCTATTAAAGTTGCATGAGGTGGAATGTGTATAGTGTTTGTGATTGTGTATGTTCCAGGTTGTAATTCTAAAACTACTCTGCTTGGAACTGTGCCTTTGGTAGATGTATTTAGATATAGTTGATCAACTGCTCTTTGTAATTGTGCAGTTTGATCTGTACCATCTCCTAAAGCACCAAATGATTGTACAGTGACAGTTTCGTCTAATCTTTTTTGTAATGTTCTTGTAATAGGACTGGTTGCACTTGCACCTGTTTGTACAGAACTGCCTTGTTTATATGTATATGTACTTGCTAATTCAAATAAGTTGTCGTGTTCAGTAATAATCTTTGAATTACCTACTGCTGGGGCTCCTTCTGAAACTGCTCCATTACCAATGTAAAGTTCTTGGGAATCAACTGCCCAACCTAATTCACCACCAGCAAGTTGAGGGATACCAGAGCCAACGTTCTTTTGTCCTCTTCTAATTTGAATACGTGATATCTGTACTACTGCCATTTAATAACTCCTGATACATATATTTATGCGAACTTGTCGTAATACAGATATACCCTATCCCACCATTTAGATTCCCATTGTGCAAAATCTTCTTCTAAAAGGTCGAATTGTTGGTATTGAAAGTCTCTACTACACATAAAAATATGTCCAGAACGTATATTAGTGTCATATAATTCGTTGTGTGCCAGGGCGTAGGCTGTTAATTGTAGGTAATAGTCCTCAACCCATTCTTTCTTCTTAGGCTTATTTGTTTGCTTAAAGTCCATTATTGCAGGCTTGCCTTTATATACGCCTACAAGGTCAGTGGTCCCTGCATAAATTTTAGGGTGAAACAAATGTACTTCACTGCCCCACATTTCATCTATATCTTTGATTGCATTTTCACGGACAGTTTCGGCCATTTTGTGAGCCTGTTGGGCATAAGGGTTTGATCCAGCAGTAGGAAACTCTCCAAGATCAATGTAGTCCTCTAAGTATTTGTGCATTCTTGTACCAATGCCTGCCGCCTCTGTTGTAATTTCTTTTGCTTTTTCTGTGCCTACACGTTTACGCCAAGCAATCAAATGACTTTTATCTTTTGTAGCATCTAGAATTGTTGTTACACTTGCGACAGCATTTCCATCTGGACAAGCATATAATCTTTTTCCATCTATGTGCTGACGTTTGAGTTCTTTGTAATCGTACTTGTTTGTGATTAAAGACAATGTATTCTCCTATTCGTATTCAAAGTCTACTATGAAGGAACGTCTTTGTGTTGAAGTAGGATATACTCCATGCCACACTCTGCCATCTAACATAACTACACCACCTGCTTTACTTAGGTAATGTCCTGGATGTTGATAACCATTAGGCTCAGGCATAAGTGTAAACAAAACTCCGTCATATTTGTTTTCTTTTGTGGTTATCACATCGTCCATGTGTAGTACAACACTAAAGGTTTTATAATTCATATCACCTGTGTGTACGTGAATACCTTGGTAACCATTCTTATTATATGTAATGGTCCATGCTCTAATCACTTTTAATTTGTTTATTGGTAAAGTAAATGATTGGACTTTGCTTAATACCCAATCCAAATAATCATTTTTTAAATCATCCCACTTACTAGTCGTCTTTTCACTTTCCAAATCAATCTGTTCACCATTGGCAGTTGTTGTGTTCTCACTAATATCATTACCATCTTGTTCAAATAGTTTTTCAAACTTTTTGTAATCAGGATAGTTTGATGTAATGATCCATTGGTTATTGACGCTTTGAATGTTATCGTCTTCGTGAGTGTAGTTTAATTTTCCCATTCTACTAGTATATAACAAAAATAGTAAAATGTCAAGTTATAGATTGGCTTGAGTTGCTCTTTGAGCCATTTGGTCGATAGTNCCTGTGTCCTCAGGTGGTACTTCTTTATCAGCACCACCCTTGAACGTAACCCCGTCAGGGTCAAAACTATCTACAAAATTTTTGATTGCTGGAACAGTATCGTAAACTTGTTTGAATGTCTCAGCATCAAATTGTTCTGAGCCTAAGTTTGCCATTTCTTGATTTAATTCGTCCCATGAGATTTTATCTTCGCCTGCTTGTGAATGCATACGGAGAATTCTGATAAGATTAGGTGTTGATGATTCTAAGACTTTTTTTTTGAGTCGGCCAGAATATTTCCAAGTCTTCGTGATCTTTCAATACTTTCACGTTTACCTCGGCCTGCTTCTTCTTCCCCACCGACTGCAGGTTCGCTTGTTGCAAATTCATCTTCAGCGCCAGCCTCTGCCTCTGCGCCTGCTTCAGCATCTACTGTTGGCTCCATTTCTGGTTCTTCTGCCGGAGCCTCGTCTCCCATTTGTGCGGGAGCACCTTCGCCTGTTACAATGGCTACGCCACCTGTAAGTGCGTCTCTAGTTTGCTCTAATGTTGTGAATAAAGTTTCCAATGCTGGTTTCACTGAACCAATGAACTGCTCTGATTGTTCAGAACCCATTTCATCTCTAATCTTGTCGCCTATTTCTAACATCGCTTCGGTTTGCATTTCTGCTGTGTCTTCCATCCAACCTGTAACTCTGTCTACCATGTCCTTTGCGGCCATAACAAGTGTTGCTTCTTCTTCAGCGCCTTCTTTTACAGTTTCAGCCTCAGCCGTTGCTATATTTTCGCCTGCTTCAGATCTTTCTTTAATTTCAGCATTAATAATATCTAAAAATAATTTGTTCTTTTGATACTCGTCAGTATGAACTGAATCAAAACTTTCGTTAGTTTCAATGTCGCTGAGTTTAGTTCTTAACTTATTGCTTGTATCTTGTAATTTTTCTAATGTAAATGCCTCAAGGTTAATACGTTCGCCGAACTTTTTTGTCAGACTCTCGTTCAACGTCTTAGCAGTAATAGGTTGTGATATTTGACTAATTTTCATTGTTCATCCTAACTTGTAACTATATTTATTTATCATAAATGAAAGATTCAATGGAGTACTTGACTTGCATTGCCTTGTCATTTGCTATCTCAAACCGTGTAAAAGCGGCATCTCTGCGTAATTCATCGCTTGTATGTTCTATTGTATGCTTATAAAACACGGCATCATTGTAATATTTTGCAAGATCTTGGTCCAAACTCTGTATTTCACCTATATTTTTGTCTTGCTTCTCCACTATGCACTTTGCTATTGCAACCGCACCAGTTTTGCTGAAAGTTGTTGCAATTATCTTATTAGTGTTTAGATCAAAGATTCGGTAACCGTTTTTGTGTTTGCGTATGATTATGTGTTTAAGTCTAATACTGTTTCCTTTAGCATAGGGAATAGGTATGTCGATCTGTGAGTCGACAAGTTCCTTTAATGCTTGTATTAGTTCTTTACTATAAGGGGTCATTAGCCATTACCAAAACTGTATCATTGTCTACTCTTTTACTTACTAATGCTTTGCGTATTAATGCTTCAATTACGAATTGCTCTCTATCAGTATATGACAAAAATGGTTTTGGTTCTGACATTCTTTTTAGAAGTTCTTTTTCTTCATTATTAGTATGGATATCAAAATGCTTTAGCAGTTCATTTATTTTCATACTACATCTGCCCTGTTGCTATTTGTTTTAGGATAGGCTCTAAGTCTTTTTTATTGTGTACGGTTGCTATAGGATCACCTGGCTTTGGATTCTTTTTTGGTTTAAGTGTTATCTCTTTGCCTTGTGCTTTTTGTATTTCAAAGTCTTCTTCACCGTCTTTGGTTGGCATAGGTATAGTTGTCCCAGGCTTTAATAGTTTATTCATTGCCTGGCCTGCCGCTTTCTGTTGTATCTTGTTTAATACCTTGTTCTTTACATTTCCAGCAGTTTGTTTAGCCATGTTGCCAGCCGCTCTTCCAACAGCCTTAGCACCTTTGGCCATTCCTTTACCTATTGCTTTTGCGGCCTGAGTACCCATCTTTGCTCCTACTCTACCTGCCGCCATTGCTCCACGTGCCACTGCACCACCTACTGCTCCTACTATCGCAGGTAAGGCCTCATCTATCTGTTCATCAGTAAGATGTGGATACTGTTCTTTGATCTTTAAACGTATATCATCTTCAGTAAGTTGGAACTCGTTAAATCTCATTATCTTCTTCTCGCTTTTCTTTTCTTAGGCTTGTACCTATTTATTGTTAAAGAATTACGTTTATTAATTTTTGCAAGTCTTTTACTAAATGCACCAGCACGTTTAGTTCTTTGNGACTTGATGTTCATGTTACGTCCATACTTGTATTTTGCTTTTCTAATGTTAATAGAACTTGAAACTCTTTTTGGTTGATTACAAGTTGTTGGACTTGAAACAATACGTCCTTTTCTAGAACCTGACGTACATCTATATCTACGTACTAGTCCTGATTTACCCTTAGACCATATACCAACTGCACCTTCTATTATCTCGCTGATAATCATCTTCTTCTTGCACTTCTAGGTGCCCTTCTGCTACCTGCTTTATTTAAAGCGGCTACTCTACGTGATGCTGGATTTGTACGTTTTGTTCTACGTGCCTTACGTGCCATTCTTGAACCAAGTCTTGCTCTAGTTCTTTTAAGTCTAATTCTAGCCTTTACATTTGGCGCCGCAAAGCATTGTCCTATGTTGGATACGATTCTATTCTTTCTTATGCCAGACGTACATCTGTACTTACGGACAACCTTGTTTCCAGACTTTGCCCATATTCTTTTCTCTAATATTGCTGATACGATTTCATTCACTAGCATAACACTAGTATTTATGCGATTGGACTTTAGTTAAGATTAAGTAGGATTACTACAATGGTAGAGAGTAGGCCAGCAACAATAGTACCTGTTGCACCTATGATAACTTTAATCATCGACTTATTACCATGGGTAATGTCGTTATGGATATGTTCCACTTTCTCCTCGATCTTTGTTAATCGAGTGTTTAAGTTCTCATATCTCTGTTCGCACAAATCAACGTGTGCTTCTAAGTTTTCTCTTTCTAAACTAGTGGCTCTTGCCATCTCTATCTCTCCATACCATTTGTTCTCTGGGTAGGGGCCTTTTTACTTTGCCTGCTTTAGATGTATAGTTTGCCTAAATGTTATTCTCTATAACAATATTATTTACCGTGTTACTCAGTAGTATTATCTACTCGGTTAAACACAATATTTGTACTTTGTTTATCTTTAGTTCTGAATGCACTAGTATTTATCACAATGCTTTCGTTCAAATTCTTAATTATAGGAACTAAATCAAAGTCATCTTTTATGGCTTCTATATCCAATCCTGCAACCGCAGTTTCAAGTCTAAACATAAAGGTCCATACGTTGTGCATACCTTTATATTCGCTACCAAACCCATCTTCTTCTGTAAGTTCTTTGCGAGCCAAAACAGGACTAGCATCATAGTAAGGATTAAACCTTAATGAAAGTGTTTGAAAGAATGTGTTAAAATTAGCCTGTTGTAAAACCAAAAGTTTATCAGGACAATTATGTTTATTCTTTTTTGTTTCTGTAATGTCTACTAGTGTCTTGACTTCTACGTTCATAGCAATACTTATAGTCATAAAAAAAGGGCCCGAATAAATCCGAGCCCTTTTAAGTTTAGTAGTGTAACTACTCTTGCTTTAGTGTCTATTAACTTGCTACTAAAGCCGATGCCGCTGTTACAGTTGCACCTGTGAAGTCGTAGTCGTTTGGACCAGCAGTTGAACCTAATGCTCTGATTCTTGCCTGCATAGATGCCGCGTCAACACCATGACCATCACAAACTACTGTTACAGAACCGTCTGTTCCAGTTGAGTAGTACATTAATGGTTGAACTTCTTGAATTAAAAGTTCCATTGCTTCTTTTGCCCCATCGTCTTCTGCCGCTAATGATCCACCAGCGTCGATAAGGAATGCTTTTAATTGTGCTACGGAATAAACTGTACCTTGTGCGTACTGTCCAAAACCGTTTACTCTTGTTATACCTGCCATTTTTCTCTCCTATTTTCTCTAAATGACGCATCGCTACTCTGCGATGTGTTTACAATAATATTTAGTCTATTTTGGTAAAGATACTATCTTTTGGACTGTTTTGCACGTTTTTCTAGTGCTCTTAGCATGGAAATAAAGGCAGGACCGCCTTTTACTATATTATCTATAGTTTTAATTGCAGGAAAGTATGCTTTTACAAACTGTGGCGGAATACTTTTACCTTGCACTGCTAATTCTAAAAACTTTTTAGTTAACATTAGATTAGGTGCACCAACAAGGTATCTATAAAATGCCAACTGGTTTTGATCAATTGGTAAGTCAGGCATAGACACAGTAGGTTCTGTATCCTTGACAGTTCTTGTTTCATAATCTTTAATTGCCGCAAGTTTTTCAAGATGTTCTATTATATCACTTGAACGTAACTTGGCTCTTGATGCCAACAACAATCTAGTAACAGTCTTTTGTTTCTCTGGTGTGGACAATCTATTGAAGTTAAAAATGTTTCTACGTACTGCCTTATAGTCTGTGTTGTTTATTCTTAGAGCAGTTTCAACTCGCATAAACACGTTTTGATCTTCCATGTTAGGTGCAAGTCCTTGTGACAATCTTGTGATGTATCTATTGAAGTTCATCAAAGGCATTGTTGTTTGATTTCTCATACCCAATGCCCCTTTAGGATCTTTTAGTTTTTTAAGCACTTCATTATCACCTGTAATAAAATATACGAAGTTGTATAGGTCAGTGCCATTCATTCTAAAATGTTTGTAGGAGTCATATCCACTAGTTGATTTTGCATATCCATGAGCCGTAGGAGCAGTCTGCGGAAAGCGTCTAAGCAATTCCAACACGAGCATTGTAAGGTATGCACGTTCACAACAATCTGTGTACGTTAGTACCTTTTGATTACTACTATTGCGAGTCATCCTCGCTTCGTATATCTCCTGGATAAACTCCATTATCTTAATCCTTATGCGTAGGCGCTTTGTTCTCTACCTTTTGGTGCATACATTTTAAGGAAAATGTCTTTCATCTCTGTAGGGGATTTGCCTTTTAACAACGCACCTAATGTTTCACTGTTTTGTACATCTTTTGTAAACTGACGTTTCTTTTGAATGTCATAGTTTGCAGTCAAAAACATTTTGATTGCACTTGCTTGGTCTGGAGTAATTGGGTGTTCCTTACCATCGTCTGTTTTTACAGCCTTTACTGGATTAGGATTACCTCTTGAGTCAATTACTTTGCCCACTTGTATAATCATTGGTGTTTGTTTAAATTCAGGATCCATTCCAGCATTGTCATCATCTGCTGAATCAGGTCCATCAAGACCTAAGTCTCTCATATCGTCATCAATTTCTTTTACCTTGATGTCGTCTATCATTTCTTTTATTTTCATTTGTTTGCTCCTATCTTTCTACTGCTCTATTNGCCGCAGAAAATCCACTTCTATTTACTAATTTAATATCGCCTGCCGGGTGTTGAAGTACATAACCTTCGCCTCCTGGCTTGCCATTTATTGTTGCAGATACAGTGCCTTTTTGGTTATCCAACTGATCGATTATATNATTTTTTACATTCATAATACCTTCAACAGTTTGCCATATAGCACCAAACGTTCTTATGTTTGTCTTTACGTACTCTGCTATTTTTGCCTGTTTGGGTGCAGACACGTTACTTGACTGCAACCAACCCATGAAACCTTTACCCAGATTATCTAATCCTGAATCAACTTTACTATTCAAGTATGCATACAGGATCTTAGGTAAGTCTGTAAGTTTCATTTCCCTTAACTTTTGATCGTTAAGAAAATCATCTATCGCACCAGCATTTTTAGAGACAAGCGCCTCAAGTTTTCTTACACGAGTGTCGTCAACTCGAGGTGCTTGTTCAATCGTGATGGGAGGAATCACAAGTAGTTTCGAACCTTGGAAGATATCGAAATCCTTTAGTGTACTTTCTCGTCCTTCTTCATCCATTAAACGATGAATTACAACGCCCACATCACTACGGGCAATCTTCTTACCTAAATTGCTGTCGGTTGGAACTGCATATTGAACAATATTAGGTTTAAAAATAAACTGCCCATTTTTTTCAACTGGTGTGTTGAAATACAAAAGGTCACCTTTGAAGTAACCCTTAAAACTTGTTGGTACTGCACTTTCAAATGTGCTATATGCACTTTTCATTTTGCCTGCTAAGGCTTTGTANCCTTCAGGATTTTTCTGTGCTCCTGGTCTAGCCATAAACATCTTTTCAACATCGTCTCCTGATTTCGCTTTACCATCGTATCCTTTTGCACTAAATCCTGATTTGTCGGTAAAGATAAACTCTCCATTATCATTCCTTCCAAAAATGACTGCGGGAGATCCGTCCCATTTGATTGTGACATTTTCGCCTCCTGATGCTAACTGCTTCAGTTCACCTAAAGCACGTTTGGCTCCACGTGAGCCATCAAAAAATACAAGGTCCTCGGCGTGTTGAATACGTGCCTCTGCCTCTTTAATAAATGATTCTTTTACTTTTTTAGGTTTACCTTTGCCTAAACCTAGTTTCTTAACATTCATGTACTCGCCGCCTACCGGAACATCTTTAGTAGCATTTTGTTTTGTAACTATGCCTACACCTGCGGCTTCTTTCTTTGGCTTTGTTTGAAATGTTATTTCCTTAATCTTCATTATACTAACCTGTCTAGTATATCACGCATTGTTCCTGTTTGATCTAAGTTTGCTTGTTCGGGTAATTCTAAACCCTCTTCCTTGAATTTGTCAACTGCATCGGCAATCAAATTCTTATAGTTTGGATCACCTTTTATCTTTGCAATTATAGATTCAACACTATCTAAGTCTTTGCCTGAAGCACCTTGACCAAGTATAGTTTTTGCTATTTCATCTGCATTTTTAGATATAGATTTATTTGTAATTCTGTCTACTAATCCTTGTCCTGCATTAAATTTATATCCTTGTGCTTTTGCAATACTGCTTATCAAAATTGCTCTGTGTCTACCTTTGTAAGGCGTATCGTCTCCTGAACCTTTCATTGCGAACTTCATTAANTCTGGTTCGCCAAACATCAAGTCAGTTTGTACATATCCNTTCTTTGCATCTCCTTTGATAGGAGTCTTAAAGTGTACTGTGATCCCTGACTTTGCAATCCAGGCTCTGTCATCATCATTGGGTGCGTTCTTGTCTTTCCATGCTTTTAACTTTGCAACTAAACTATCCTTGTTAACTTTATCTTTGTCAACTGCTACATCTAGATCACCACTTGTACTACGGATGCCTGTTGAACCAAGTTTGTTATCAACAAGCGGTAATCCTGTAATCTTTTCTACGTATTGTAGAGTAGGATCAACATCGGCTTGATTGATACGTCCAGTGACTGGTTTACCAGTTTCATCTTTAAAGATATTTCCGCCTTCGGTGAGTAGCATTATAGTTCCTTTTTCTTGGACTCTACAACTTTCTGAACACCACGTTTAAATTTACGTGGATCTGATGATTTAATACTATTGATAAATCTACGTTCTAGATCTAATGCAGTTTCNTCGTCGTATTCTGAATTAATACGTTGCAGTAAATTAATAGCACTTTCAATGATATTATTACCTGTGGTAGCAATAAAACTATCTGAATCACGTTTCTGATGCAGATTGTTTAATTCTTCTAATATTGACCTAGTTCGTTTTTTCATTTTGCAGTTCCTTAAATGTATTTATTGCTTTTGAACATAAATATTATCATAATGAGAAAGCGAAAGGTTTAATATGGGACAGTTTAACGCCAAAATAATGGCAGAATTTAATCCTCCACGTAAGTGGATTTTGGGTAGAGACTTATCATACACAACAAAAGACCTCACAGTAGAAGAAATCAAAGCATTAAAAGGTGTTGGTGTCAAAGTAAAAAGAGATACTAACAAAACAGAAACTATCACAGTGCCAACAGGGTTTGTAACAGATTTAGCATCTGTTCCAAGAGCAATGTGGTGGGCAATAGCACCATTTGATGTGGCAAGAGCGGCAATAATCCACGACTTACTATACAAGAGCATAAGACAGTATCGTTGGAAAATGAAGGACAAAGAAGATAAAGAGTTGATCAAACAGGCCAAAGTTGCATCTGATAAAGTGTTTTTGTTGGCTATGAAAGATGCAGAGCCTAAAATTGCAGGTTGGAAAATATATTCATCTTGGAAAGCAGTTGATCTATTTGGTAATAGTTCAATTGTACCTACAAAAGATAATATATAAAATTCATCGTGAAATTCTGGCTGGTCTTCTATTTCTTGATTAACGGTGTTTGGACACCCGGAGACTTCGCCCAACCAGACGGTTGGACCAGCATTCAATATGACTCATTAGCAGAGTGTGAAGAACGTAGAACGTTTGCACAAAATAACTTTCTTAAAAATATAGATAAAAATCTTGCTGAACAAGTAAAGGTACATTGTCAGCCTCAAGATCCAAAAATCTTTTGGAAACGTTCCGTTCAAAGGCCTCTGTTTAATATATCTACCAACGAAGAATAAAAAACTTATTTTTATCCCAATGTTCTTTCGTAAAACANCCAAATGTTTTATGATTAGGTTGTAAACGTTCTGCNTNTTGTTTTCCTATNTCGCAGTTTTCAACTTGGCCTATNAGCACAGGTTGTTCGTAGTTNTATCCTAACCAAACTATTACCATAAATTTAGTNAACATCNTTGGCCTCCTGTATGTGNAGAGGTTTGCNTACTGGCTTAGGTGCTTCAACAGTTTGTTCATTCTCTTCAAATGATTCTGCCACCCAGTCGTGCAGTTCAACAAATATGTTGTANGCCAACCAACCAAATAATACTAGTTCAAAAGAAAAAAGTCTCATAATAAACTCCCAGGTAAAGGTTCCTTCCATGTTCCATGTTGCTCATATTGTTTCTTGATGTTTCTCATGTTTGCTCCATGATGNTTTTGCATTTCAAAAAACTTCTTGAGCATTTTATTATTAGGATCTAACCTTAGAACTTCACAGGTTAGAACTTCTTGAATATGCCAGTCCATTGCTTGTTTTGTACTTTGCATACCAACTCCTTTCAAAAAAAATGGAGCCTTCCCTAAGGTTGGCTCCGAGTTAAAATTATAATATACTATATCTATATTATAATGTCAACCTATTTTTCTGCACAGGCATATGAATTAATTTCTAATCCAACTGATACCTCTACGATTTGTGGTTTAGTCCATTGCATCGTACGTCTCCTAAATTAATAAGTTACGTGCCGGTTGTCTTATGACCGCGGTCCACAGTAGAATTAATTCTACTAATAATATATAGCATATCCGATATGAACGTACAATGAACAAAAGAAAGGGACTCACCCAAAAGTGAGCCCCCAAGTATTAGGCTAGTTTAGCCGCTATCTCTTTCTCTGCTTCTGTGGCAAAGTTTTTATCCC
>FUFK010038706.1_pt1 | contig 27890 bp, 44 predicted proteins | sample 1021851 | NCBI WGS metagenome assembly FUFK01 (sample SAMEA51879418, study PRJEB19060) | metagenome
GTTGGATTTTAATTATGGCTTGGTACGACAGATTTTTTAAAAAACAAAACATGAAAAAAAGAAGATATGAAGGAGCTCTAGTTGATAGACTCAGAAATGATTTTGTTGGTTCTACTCAAAGTGCAGATTCAGAAATAAGATTTTCAATTAGAAAATTAAGAGACAGATGTAGAGATCTTCATAGAAACAATGCTTATGTAAAAAGATATGTCAATTTACTTAAAACAAATATTGTTGGATCTATGGGTATCAAACTTCAAGCTCAGGTTATTGACCAGGACAAGACTCCAGATTTTGTAGCCAATGCCCAAATAGAAAGAAACTTTACTGATTGGAGTAAAAAAGGAACTTGTACTGCTGATGGTAGATCTTCGTTTTTAGACATTCAAAAATTAGTAATGGAAAATTTAGCTATTGATGGTGAAGTATTAATTCAAGTTTTACCAAATGCAAAAAATGATTTTGGTTTTGCAATTAATGTAATTGATATTGATTATTTAGATGAAGAAAAAAATGAAACATTACCCAATGGCAATGAAATTAGAATGGGTGTTGAAATGGATAAAAACAGAAAGCCAGTTGCTTATCATGTGTTTACTCATCATCCATATGATTATAATTTTAGTGCATCTTTAAGAAGGGAAACAAAAAGAATATCAGCAGAAAATATTATTCATATTTATATCCAGGAACGACCATATCAATCTAGAGGAGTTCCATTTTTATCACCAGTAATAACTCAGCTTAAACAATTAGCTGGTTATTTAGAATCTGAATTAGTTGCATCAAGAGTATCAGCTAGCAAGATGGGTTTCTTTACTTCACCTGATGGAGAAGGTTACACTGGAGATGGTGAAACAGCAGATAAGAATAATAGATTAATGAATGTTGAGCCAGGCACATTTGAACAATTGCCAAGTGGAGTTGATTTTAAAACATTTGATCCAAACCATCCAACACAACAATTTGAGGCATTCATAAAAACAATATTAAGACAAGTAGCTAGTGGATTAAATGTACCTTACAATGAATTAGCTAACGACTTAGAAGGAGTTAGCTACTCATCATTAAGACAATCAGTTTTAGAGGCTAGAGAATATTATAAATTTATGCAGAAATTTTTATCTCAACATCTATTAGAACCTATTTATTTAAAATGGTTAGAGATGGCGATAATGAAAAATAAAGTAAATTTACCAATGGCAAAATTTGATAAGTTTACAAGAGTTAGATTTGTTGGAAAAGGATTTAGTTGGATTGATCCACAAAAAGAGGCTCAAGCAAATGTTATGTTATTAAAAAATGGATTAATCAGTGTCCAGGATGTTCAACAAAATTATGGTAGAGATACAGAAGATCTTTATGCTCAACTACAAGCAGAGAAAAATTTAAGAGATAATTTTGAGGTTTCAGTTGCTTATGAACCTTATGGAGCAATGAGCCAGGACAACATCAAAACACCTGAGGATGACAATGGCAACTAACTTTCCAAAAAAAGGTGATGATAAAAAAGTTTCATTAAGAAATTCAGAATATGAAAGATTTCCATTAGAGTTTGCTCAAAATGTAAAAGAACAAACACCTGAGATCTGGAGAGCTGGAGGCAATATAGAAGGCAACAGATCATTTAGACTTTTAGAAGATCACATTGAAAATGGAACTATGAATCCAACTATTGAAAAAAAGATTAGAGAAAGAGAGTCTTGGACAGCAAGACATGAGAAGGATGGATCTCAATTTATTGGTGGTAAACTATCACCAAATCTATCAAATGTTGGTGGAATAGTTGCATTGATGAAATGGTTATCTGTAAATCCAAAATTAGGAGTACAAGGAATGAAAGATGTTATTCTAGAGTTAACAAAAAAATTAGAAGGTAAAAAAGACAGACAAGTATCTGAGGCAGTATCAAAAGGAATTAAAAACAAAGTTGACCAACACAATGAAGATGTTAAGGATTTAAAGAAGGCATGGAACCCAAGAATTACAGTTGCAAAAGCAACTACAGTTTTTGAGAGAGGCATTGGAGCTTACAAAACTAATCCAGGTTCAGTAAGACCAAATGTTGGATCTCCAGAACAGTGGGCTTATGCAAGATTAAATTCTTTTTTATTTGCCTTAAAAAATGGAAGATTCCAGGGTGGTAAACATGACACTGATTTATTACCAGAAGATCATCCAATGAAAACAGTAGAGGAAAAAAGTATGAGCAAAGTAGAAAAAAGACACATTCAAAAAATTGAGGAGGATGAGAACTCGGTAACTATTAAATTTGGTAAGTCAGAAAATTATGAAGAAATGGAAAGAGAAGATAAAGATGATAAAGAAGACAAAGCAATGGATGATGACAAAGATAAAAAATCTATGGATGATGATAAAGAGTCTAAATCTTATGATGATGATAAAGAAGATAAAGACAAAGATACAAATTCTATGGACATGGATAAAACAGAAGACAAAGAAGATAAAGAAAAAGATCGTTCAGCTAATTTTGAAAGGTTATTCAGATCGGCATTTTTAAATAAAAGAAAAGTTGATGACGAAAAAAGAACAGCAGAATTTTCTTTTATGTCAGATGAGCCAGTAGAAAGAGATTTTGGAATTGAGAGTATAGATGTGACTAAAACAGATATGAGCTTTGTATCAAGTGGCAGAGCTCCATTACTTTTAGATCATGATACTAAAGCTCAAATAGGTGTCATTGAAAAGGCTGAAATAGTTGATGGCAAAGGCAGAGCCATTGCGAGATTCGGAAAATCTCAGCTTGCTAATGAAGTCTTTGAAGATGTCAAGTCAGGTATCAGGCAGAATATTTCTGTTGGATACTTAATTAAAGAAATGGATAAAGTAGAAAATGAAGATGAAGAAAAATCCCCTGGAAGGGATTTTTTCAGAGTTGGAATTAAACCTTTAGAAATTTCAATGGTATCAGTTCCAGCAGATACAACTGTCGGAATTGGTAGATCTTTAAATCAATCAACAACAATAACTGTAAAGGAGAATGCTATGGAAAAAGCAAACACTGATAAAGTTGCTGGTGAAGTTGTAAACAAGGATCAAATTCAAAAAGCTGAGATAACTAGAATTAGAGAAATCAGTGCTATCGGTAAGAAACATAACTTACAAGATATGGCTGATGCATCTGTAAGAGATGGTCACTCAGTTGCTGAATTTAAAGGAATTGTTTTAGACAAAATCGGTAACTCTAAGCCTTTAGACACAGATCCAAACGAAGTTGGATTAAGTGCTAAAGAACAAAAAAGATACTCAATCACTAATGGGATTAGAGCATCATTAACAAACGACTGGTCTAAAGCTGGTTTTGAAAGAGAAGTTTCTCAAGAAATTGAAAAACAATCTGGAAGAACTGCAAGAGGATTTTTCGTACCTGGTGATGTATTCAAAAGAGATCTAACTCAAGGAACAGCAACTGCTGGAGGACATGTAACTCCAGATGTTCATAGAGGTGATCTATTTATTGATGCATTAAGAGACAGCTCAGTAGTACAGCAAGCTGGAGCTACTGTATTCAGAGGTCTTAAAGGTGACATTAAAATCCCAAGACTAACAACTAAAGGAACTGTAGGTTTCGTTGCTGAAAATTCTGCAACATCAGAAACTAACCAGGCTTTCGATCAAGTAACAATGACAGAAAGAACTTTAGGTGGCTTTGTTGATTTATCTAGAGTGTTAATTAACAACTCAGATCCATCAATCGAGCAAATCGTAAGAAACGACATGACTCAGCAAATTGGTCTTAAAATAGACGAAGTTGCATTTGAGGGTGGAGGATCAAACGAGCCTACTGGTATTACTCAAACAAGTGGTATCGGAGATGTTGCTATCGGAACTAATGGTGGTGCTATAACTTACTCTGCAACTATTGATATGATCAAAGAAGTTGCTCAGGACAGTGCTCTTAAAGGATCACTAGGTTATGCAGTAACTCCAGAAGTTGTTTATCAGATGAGAAAAACTCCAAAAGTTTCATCAACTGATTCAGTAATGATTATGGACAATGCTGATCTATTAAATGGATACAAAGTCTATCAATCATCACAATTACCTAAAGATTTAACTAAAGGTACATTGTCATCAACAGCTCATGCAATGATCTTCGGTAATTTCCAAGACTTATTAATTGGTTACTACTCAGGATTAGATGTATTAGTTGATCCATACACTGGCTCAAGTGCTGGTACAGTAAGATTAAACTTCTTTACTGGAATGGATGTAGCAGTAAGACATGCAGAAAGTTTCTGTGCGATCTTAGACATTGACGAAACAGCGTAATCATCAACTCAATAGCCTGGAGCCGAACCCAAGTCGGCTCCTGGCAGATAATATGAAAAAATTAGATTTAGGCAACACAAAGTCATTAGTAAATCGAGCAATAGGATTGAAAAAAAGTTTTATAAAAATAATTAAAAGAAAACCCAAAAAAAATGGATCTCCCAAAACAAATAACAATAAAGGGTAAAAAATGGGAGATAATACCTTTAACAAAAAACAATCCAGAAACTAAAAAAATTGATGGAGAGACAGATCTATCAACTCAAAAAATTAAATTAAATACAGATCTAGACCATGATGAATTATTGATTACAATAGTTCATGAATTATTACATGTTATTTTTCATAATCATAATTTGAGATTGAAACATAGAACTGAAGAAAAATATGTAGATATTTTTTCTAAAGATCTGATAAAAATAATTCAGAATAAAAAAAATAAAAAATTAAATAATTTGATAAAGGATTTATTATAATGGCTGTAGAAGATGGAGACATAAGAGCAATATATTTTAACACTGATGAATTTGGTGCCCAGGCGACAGTAACTCCAAGTGGTGGGAGTGCATCAACAATAAATGTTATTTTTGATAAGCCTGATGAAACATTAGGACTAGGAGAGGCTGGTATTACTTCTCATAGACCAAGAATAACTTGTAGATCTGCTGATATATCATCTTTAGCTCATGGTGATTCGGTGGTGGTTAATTCAACAAATTATACAGTTGCAGAAATTTTAAAAGATGGAACTGGTATTACAGAAATATTCCTGGAGACAGCATAATGGCACATCAAAGAAAAACAATCAGAGATCAGGTTATTACTTATTTAACAGGATTAACTACTACAGGATCCAATGTATTTAATTCTAGAGTCTATCCAAATGAGCAATCTAAATTACCATTATTAAATGTTTATACATTATCAGAAAGCTCAGAACTTGATGCTATAGGCAGATTATTAAGATCTGTTGATTTAGTAGTAGAAGGATTTGCGAGTGCTAACTCAAGTATTGAAAACACATTAGATACTATAGCAAAAGAGGTAGAGGAGGCTTTAGCTGTTGATAGTACCTTAAATGGCACATGCAAAAATCATTTTATTAGCTCAACTGAGGTTACTTTAGCTAATGAAGGCAGTTTACCTATTGGAGTGGTTCGGATGGTGTTTACTGTACAATACAGAACCACACAATCAGATGTAGAGGCTTTAATTTAAACTTGACCAATACATCTAAAACATTAAAGGAGAGAGTATGGCAACAGTAAGTGGAAATTTAGGTGTAGTAAAAGTAGGTGGCAACCAAGTCGCTGAGATCAAATCTTTTGATATTACTGAAACAGATAATATCATTGAAGATACTGGAATGGGTGATAGCTTCAAATCTTTTGTTTCTGGAATTAAAGAAGCAACAGGAACTATAACTTGTCATTTTGATAGAACAGATTCTACAGGGCAAGAAGCTATGACAGTTGGAGCAAATGTAACATTGGATTTGTTTCCAGAAGGTGGACAATCTGGTGAGAGACAAATACAGGCATCTGTATTAATAACATCAGTAGGTGTATCTCAAACTATCAATGAAATTGTTGAAAGATCTTTTGGTTTTCAAGCAACTGGTGGTGTTACTCATTCAACTGTTTCATAATAATTTATGTCAGTAATTGATAAGGTCAAAAAACATTTTAACGATCAATCCAGCAAAACAATAATTGTTGAAGAATGGGATGCTACTTTTGTAGTTAGACCAATGAACTTGGATGAAGTTAGAAGATTTTTAGAAAAGCAAAAGCAAAATAGTATTGAGGCTGTTGTAGATCTAATGATTATGAAACTTCTAAAAGAAGATGGAGAAACTAAAGCATTTAAACTAGAAGATAAAAAAACATTGTTAACTAATGCTGATCCTAAAATCCTTAACAGAATAGCAGAACAAATTGGTGATGACACATCTATTGCCAGTGAAAAAAAAAGTTAAGACAAGACTACCATCTTTATTCAATTTATCAATTAGCTGAATTATTACATAAGTCAGTAGAAGAAATTAAATGTATGAGTGTTGAAGAATTTAATGGATGGATTGCTTATTTTCAGATAAAAGATGAAAAAGCGAGATTAAAAGGTTATGGCAAATAATTTAAAATTTACAATATCAGCAGTTGACAGAACTAAGAGAGCATTCTCAGGAATTAAAAAAGGTTTAGGTTCTGTAACAAGTGCTTTGTTTAATTTTAAAACTGCAATAGCTGGAGCTGTTGGGATTGGAGGAATAGGACTCCTGGTCAAAAATTCATTGGAGGCAACAGATAGAATTGGAAAATTATCTGGAGTTTTAGGTATATCAACAAAAGATTTACAAACATTTAAACTAGCATCTGAGATTGGTGGAATAGAATTAGAGACATTTGCAAAAGGTGTTAGAAGATTTACAGATAACATTGGTGATTTTAAATTAGGTGTTGGAGAGGCAAAAGTATCTTTTGAACAATTAGGAATAAGCACAAAAGATGTTTTAGCAATTGAAAATGATCAGGTTGCTTTATTAGGTTTAGTTGCAGATAAATTAAATGAAGTTGAAGATGGAGCTATTAAAACAAAACTAGCTATAGAAATTTTTGGTGGTAGAGGTGCTGAATTAATTAATGTTTTGGATGGTGGTACTGATGCATTAGTTAAATTTGCAGAAGAATCACAAAGATTTGGATCTTTAACATCAGGACAAGTAAAAGCAGTTGAAAATTTTAACGATAGTGTTGTTAGATTAAAAACTGTATTTTTTAATTTAGTAAATCAAATAGTTGCAAACTTATCACCAGCATTGCAAACATTATCAGATAATTTAAGAGAAAATTTATTAGAAGGTTTTGAAAAAGCTGGAGATGGTGCATCAGGTTTTGCTAAGAGGTTTGCATTTTCTATTTTAGATTCTATAGATGTTGCTCTTGCTGGATTAGGTGATTTTGGAAATACAACAATAAAAATATTTAATAAATTAATTAGAATATTTAATAAATTACCATTCACTGGTGCTGATGTTCCAGAAATAGAATTTAGATTCGATTTTACAAATTTTTCTAATAAAATTACTGAGCTTAGAGGAATTATAGAAAATATTGGTGAATCTACTGAAAGTGTTTTTGGAACTTCTAAGAAAAAAATAGATGATACTACAAAAGGAGTTAGTAAATTAGAAGATAGATTAAAAAGATTACAAAATACATCAGATCAATTTGGTAAAACAATTGCTCAAGGTTTTGAAAGAGCAATATTAGAAGGTCAAAGACTTGCAGATACATTAAGACAAATTGGACAAGAAATAATTGCTATAGCATTAAGAAAAACAGTTACTGAGCCAGCTGGAGAATTTTTTGGTGGAGTTATAAAAGAAGGTATTGGTGCTATACTCAAAGGAATACCAGGTAAAGCAATCGGAGGATCTGTAAAAGGTGGATCTCCATATATAGTTGGAGAAAAAGGAGCTGAATTATTTGTACCAGGAAGATCAGGAACAATAGTTCCAAACAATGCTATAGGTGGTGGAGCTGTAACTGTTAATCAAACAATAAATTTAATGCCATCAGTTACTGATAGTGTTAGAGGTGAAATATTAAATGCATTACCATTGATCAGAGAACAATCTGTCCAGGCTGTTATTGAGGCTAGATCTAGAGGTGGTGTAATGACTAAAGCAATGGGATTAAAATAATGACAACTTTAACTATACCAAAACAAACTGATTTTAGATCCTCAACATTTGGTTTAGAAGAAAATACAGAAACTTTTGTTTCTCCAATATCAAACACAATACAAACATTGGCAAGAACAGGAGCTAGATGGTATTTAACAATTAATTATGCTCCATTAAAAAGAGCTGATGCTCAAGTTGTTATTGCATTTTTAACTAAACTTAGAGGCAGAGTTAATTCACTTAATGGCTTTGATCCGAATGCTACATCTCCATTAGGTGATGTATCAGGCTCAACATTATTAGTGAATGGAGCTAGCCAAACAGGAAACAGTTTAATATGTGATGGTGCTGAGGCATCCACATTAGTTTTAAAGGCTGGAGATTATTTTGAAGTAAACAACGAATTAAAAATGGTTACTGATGATGCAACATCAGATGCATCAGGTGATGTAACAATTAATTTTTCACCAAGTTTAAGATCTTCACCATCAGATGATGCAAGCATTACAACAACTAATCCAAACTGTGAGATGAAATTAGTTGATGATAATGTTACCTGGAGTCAAAGTGTTGGTGATATTTATAATATTTCATTTTCAGCAATAGAGGTATTCTAATGAGCAAAACATTAACCTCAGCCAACTCTAATGTGTTGGATGATAATGTTATCGTTCCAGTACATTTTTTAAAAATAGAATACACATCAGGAACTTTATATTTAAACACATCTGATAGAAATATTGTTTTTGATAGTAACACTTATGTTGGAGGCTCAGGTATTGCAAACATATCTTCAATAGAGGAATCCCAGGAGCTCCAGGCGAGTGGGATTCAATTAACTGTCTCAGGTGTATCAAGCTCAAATGTATCAATTGCATTAACAGAAAATTTTAAAAATGTTGATGCAACTTTATATTTAGGATTTTTAAATATAAATAATTACACATTACATGATGATCCATTTATTATTTTTAAAGGCAAAGTTGATACTCAGGATTTACAAATAGATGGAGATACAGCAACAATTGTTATTGAAATAGAAAATAGATTGATTGATTGGGAAAGACAAAGAATAAGCAGATATACAAACAATGATCAATTACAAAAATTTAGTGGTGATGTTGGATTAGAATTTGTTCAGCAATTAGTTGAAAAAGAATTATTTTGGGGAGTTGAAAACTAATGGGATTTTTTAGTGGAATAGCATCTGTAATAAGTAGTGCAGTTAAATCTGTTACAAAAACAGTTGCAACATCTGTAGCAAAAAAAGGAGGATTTAAAGGTTTATTTACTGCTGGACTAAAACAATTTGCAGTGTCTTTTATTGCAACTGCAATATTCTCATTTGCTTATAAAAAGTTAGCTGGTAAACCTAAAGAACCATCATTAGGTGGTTTTGATAGTGAAGTTGTTAATAGATCCACATTAGTTAGATCTCCAATATCAGCAAGACAAATAGTTTATGGTAATGTTAAAAAATCAGGAACTTTAGTTTATGCAAGCACTACATCAACAGCATCAACATCAGATAATAAGTTTTTACATTTAGTAATTGCTCTAGCAAGTCATGAAGTACAATCAATTGATAAAGTTTTTTTTAATGATGTAGCAATCACACTGAGCTCAGATCTAGATGGATCTGGAAATGTAAACACTGGAACTTATAATGGTAAAGCAAGAATTAAAACTCATTTAGGTACATCAACACAATCAGCAGATTCTGATTTAGTTTCAGAAGATAGTAATTGGACATCATCACACCAATTAAAAGGCATTGCATATATTTATGTCAGATTAGAATTTGATGCAGATATATATCCAAATGGCATTCCAAATATATCAGCTCTTATTAAGGGCAAAAAAGTTTTAGACTACAGAACTTCAACAACTGGATATTCAACTAATCCAGCTCTAATTGTTTATGATTATTTAAGATCATCTGATGGAATGAATGCATCAACATCAGAAATAGATACAACATCATTTACAAGCTCAGCCAATGATTGTGAAGATTCAATAACTTTATCTGATGCCTCAACACAAAATAGATATGAATGTCATGGAGTGGTTTCATTAGATAAAAAACCAATTGAAATTATTGAGGATATTTTATCTAGCTGTGTTGGAACTTTAACTTATGAGCAAGGAAAATTTGTTTTAAAAGTAGGTAAAGCTAGATCTTCTGTTAAGACAATTACAGAAGATGATTTAGCTGGAGAAATATCTGTTAGAGCTAAACCAAAAAGACAAGATATTTACAACCAGGTCAAAGGTGTTTTTGCAGATGAAGATAATAATTATGTAGCAACAGATTTTCCAGTTGTAGAAAACACAACTTATCAAACTAATGATGGTGAAACTATTTCAAGAGAAATACAATTAAATTACACAACTAACATTGCAATGGCTGAAAGAATTGCTTTGATTTTATTAAAACAATCAAGGCAAATGATTTCAGTTAATATGATCTGTAAACCAACATTAATTAATTTATCTGTTGGAGATGTGGTTAGTTTAACAATAGATAAATTAGGATTTAGCTCTAAACAATTTTTAATTACTGGATACACACTAAATGAAAACTTAACTGTTAATCTTACTCTCCAGGAGTACAATTCAACAGTTTTTGATTATAATAGTGCAACAGATCAAACAGCTATAACAACTCCAGCAAATATAAATTTACCATCTGCATTTACTGTCCAGGCTCCAACATCTTTAGTTTTAAATGATGAGCTAAGAATATCAAACGAAGGAATCCTGGTTAATGTTCTAACTGTATCTGCAACAGAAGGTGATAATGCTTTTATTGGAAGATATGAATGCCAATTTAAGAAATCAACAGATTCAACATTTGTTGATTTAGGTATTGGAACTCAGCCATCATTTGAAATAGTTGGAGTCCAACAAGGAATTATTTATGATGTACGATTAAGAGCTATATCAAGCATTGGAGTTAAAAGTTCTTTTTTATCTGGACAACACACTGTAGTTGGTGAGTCTGATCCTCCATCAGATGTTGAGGATTTCTCTTGTAATATTTTAGGACAAGAAGCTCATTTATCCTGGACAGCAGTACCAGATTTGGATTTAGCATTTTATCAAATAAGATTTTCAGAAAAAACTGATGGAACTGCTGATTGGCAAGACTCAGTTAATTTAGTTACAAAACTTTCAAGACCAGGAACATCAGTTGTAGTTCCGAGTAGAGCTGGAACCTATCTTATAAAATCAGTTGATAAGAGTAATAACTTTAGCTCTAATGCTACAGCAATTATTTCTAATGTTGCAAGTGTTACAAATTTTAATGCAGTTGCAACACAATCGGAACATCCAGATTTTTTAGGAACATTAACAAATACTGTAATTACAGATAATGCAATTGAATTAGATTCATCAGAATTATTTGATTCAGCATCAGGAAACTTTGATGATGAAACAAGTAGATTTTTTGATTCTGGTGTTGCTAATGCTGATTTCTTAGCATCTGGTAATTATGAATTTGCAGATGTTATTGATATTGGAGCTAAACATACTGCAAGAATAACTGCATCATTAACTCAAACATCTGATAATCCAGATGACTTATTTGATAACAGATCAGGATTATTTGATTCTGCTACATCAAATTTTGATGGTGATACTCCAGCCAATTGTGATGCACATTTAGAAATAGCAACTTCAGATGATAATGTAACTTATACATCATTCCAGAATTTTGTTATTGGAAATTACACAGCTAGATATTTTAAATTTAGAGTAGTTTTAACCTCATCTGATTTAGCATCAACTCCAGTTGTTTCAGCAGTAACTGTAACAATTGATATGGAAGATAGAATATTTAGTGGAAATGATATTGTCTCTGGAACAGGAACTAAATCAATTACATTTACAAATCCATTTAAAAGTAGTAATTATGCAGTGGGTGTTACAGGACAATCCATGGCAACAGGAGATTATTTTACTGTTTCTAATAAAACTATAAATGGCTTTGATGTAGCATTTTTCAATAGCTCAGATACTGGAGTTTCAAAGACTTTTGATTTTATTGCTAAAGGATTTTAAATTGACCATAAATTAAAAAAGGATATAAAAAAACCATGGCACAGGCAACAGATTTTACAATAGCAAACCAATCATTTCCATCTTTTAGAACTGATCTCAATACAGTTCTATCAGCTATCAACACAATGAACTCAGGCACATCAAGACCATCATCAGCAGTTGCTGGTACAATGTGGCTTGATACAACTTCAGCATCAGCTCCAACAATTAAATTTTTTGATGGAACAGATGATATTAGTTTTGCAACAATAGATTATACAGCTAACACAGTTAATTTTTTAGATTCAACAGTAGTTGTAGAATTAGTTTCAGATACAACTCCACAATTAGGTGGTCAATTAGATGTCAATGGAAATGCTATTGGAGATGGTACAAATGAATTATTAAAATTTGTAGAAACTGCTTCAGCAGTAAATGAGATAACAATTACTAACGAAGCAACAGGCTCTAATCCAAGTATTTCTGCAACAGGAGATGATTCAAATGTTGGTTTAGAATTTTCTACAAAAGGAACTGGAGTAATTAAATTTAACGATCTAGCTTATATTCCACAACAAGCATTAACTTCATCATCAAACGCAGTAGCTTGGGATGTCCAGGCTAAACCAAACGCATATCATTTAACAACAGAAAACACTACTTTCTCTGCACCAACTAATTCAGTTGAGGGTTCATTTATTTGTTTAGAAATAAATTATGATGGTGCACACACAATAGCTTTCAACACAGTATTTGAATTTGCTGGAAGCACAGCACCAACATTTACATCAACAGATGGTAAAACTGATATATTAGTATTCAGATACAATGGCTCAGTTTGGCAAGAAGTAGGTAGAACATTAAATTTAAGTGAGAGTTAAGATATGTATGCAATAGTAGAAAATAATCAAATTACACAATATATTAATTTTCCTAAATCAGTTGTGATAGGAGATGTAAGATACCCAGCAAAAATATTTCAGTTATGGTCGCAATCTGAATTAAATGCTATCGGTATTTATGAAGTAGTAGTTGATAAAACAAACTACAAAGACCCAGCATATTATAACAATACAAATTCATCTTACACATTTGCAAATGGTCAAGTCACAGAATCTTGGGGAACTGCAACATCTAAAAGATTAAATGATGAAAACGCAGTAGATGAAGATGGAAATAATTTATTAGATGATGATGGCAATCAAGTAATCAACTATGGTTTAAAAACTGAAAAGAAAAGAATTGTAAAACAACAAGCATCAGGACTACTTGCACCAACAGATTGGTATGTAGTAAAAGCTAGTGAAGTTGCTGATTATTCTGTTCCAAGTAATATAACAACATTTAGAGCAGATGTAAGAACTAAATCAAATGAAATGGAAACTCAAATAGATGCTTGTACTACTGTTGATGAACTAAAAGCATTATACGAATACACAGAAGATGACGATGGTAATATCACAAGACCATTAGCAGAATTTCCTGAGGAGATTTAATGACAGCACCATTAATACTTGGTACTAACTCAATCAAAGATGAGGGTTATGAAGTTGCTAACTCATTAAGATTCAATAAAGGAAGTTCTGATTATTTAAATAGAACTTTTGGAACATCAACAAGCACTAAAAAATGTACTTATTCATGCTGGGTAAAAAGATCAAAACTTAACGATTCTGGTGGTCAGTATCTTTTTACTTTTAACAATACAGGCAGTGCTATTTATTTTAATGGTTCAGGTACAGGCGCAGGAACTAATGATGAATTAGTTATTAATAGTGATTCAAATTTTGCATTTTATACTGATNATTTATACAGAGATGTATCAGCATGGTATCACATAGTAGTCGCTGTTGATACAACTCAAGGAACAGCTAGTAACAGAGTTAAAATTTATGTAAATAATGTTCAAGTAACAAATTTTGGAACAGAAACTTATCCATCTCAAAATGCTGATTTTAATAATTTATTTTCTTCAAGTGGTGTGCATGAAATTGGTAGGGGTTCCGCAACAGGAGGAACAGAATATTTTGGTGGTTATATGGCAGAAGTTGTTTTTATAGATGGACAACAATTAGACCCAACATCATTTGGAGAATTTGACGAAGACACAGGAATATGGAAACCAAAAGATGTATCTGGCTTAACCTTTGGCACAAATGGATTCTATTTAGACTTTGAAAACTCAGGCTCACTAGGTGCAGATGTATCAGGAAATGGAAATAACTTTACTGTAAATAATTTAACTAGCATAGATCAATCTACTGATACTTGTACTAATAATTTTGCAAATATTAGTCCAATAGATATACCAACAAATTCTAGTGGGTCTTCTGGTACACTTCCAACTTTATCTAATGGAAATTTATCGGTTGTTAATACTAATTCTGCTTTTAGAGAAGCAAGATCAACTTATTATTTAACAACAGGAAAATGGTATTGGGAAACCAAAATGACAAGACTATCTAATACTTTACAAGTTGGAGTAGTTTTAAATAATTATAGTGCTGGGTCAGGAGAAAGAAGAATGTATCAAAATAATGGATTTAAATATATATCATCTTCTTCTTCTTATGGTGCTACTTATACTACAAATGACATAATTGGTGTTGCATTAAATTTAGATGATGGTGAGATAACTTTTTATAAGAATGGAGCTTCTCAAGGAGTTGCTGTAACAGATTTACTTTCAGGAATGGATGATACAGGATGGACACCAGCAGTAAATTGCTTTGATGCAGATTGTGATTTTAACTTTGGCTCTCCACCTTACTCAATCTCATCAGGAAATAGTGATGGTAATGGCTATGGAAACTTTGAATATTCTGTACCATCAGGATATTATGCACTATGCACTAAAAACTTAGCGGAGTATGGATAATGGCTTTACATTCGTTACACTCATGCAAAGAAATTAACATAGGTTATACAAAGGATTAATCATGGCTTACACTACAATAGATAAACCAACAGATTATTTTGAAACAACTACTTATGCTGGTGGTACAACAGCTATTACTTCTTTAGATTTTTCTCCTGATTTTGTTTGGGCTAAAAAAAGAAGTGGTGCTGAAAGTCATGGTTTATTTGATAGTGTTAGAGGTGTTACAAAAGCTATAAATTCGGATAGATCAAATGCAGAAGATACAAGAAGTGGCTCATTAACTTCATTTGACAGCAATGGTTGGTCAATGGGTGGCTCTGATGGAATTATATCTAATTCAGGTTCTACCTATGTTGCTTGGGCATGGAGAGGCTCTGATAGTTCAGCATCATCAAACACAGATGGAAGCATAACCTCAACTGTTTCAGCAAATACTACTGCTGGATTTAGTATTGTTAAATATACAGGAACAGGGTCAAATGCAACAATTGGTCATGGTTTAGGTAAAAAACCTGATTGGATTGTAGTAAAAGCATATGAAGATGCTCAACAATGGGCTGTTCAACATTCTTCTTTAGGTGCAACAAAAGGAATAAGAATTAATACTAATGCTGTTGCTTACACATCATCAACAAGATGGAATAATACTGAGCCAACATCTGATGTATTTTCAGTAGGAACTGAAGCTGAAGTTAATACAAATACAGAAGATCATATTGCTTATTGTTTTACATCTATAAAAGGCTACAGCAAGTTCGGAAGCTACACAGGAAATGGAAATGCAGATGGAACATTTGTTTACACAGGATTTAAACCAGCTTGGGTTATGATAAAAAGAACAGACACAGCTAATGATTGGAATATACAAGATAGTAAAAGAACAGATTATAATGGAAAACTAACTACTTCTTTACAAGCAAATACAAGCTCAAGTGAATCTACAATAGGAACTGATTTTCGTAGAGATATACTTTCAAATGGTTTTAAAATAAGAAATGATGGAGCAGAAACAAACGCATCAGGTGGAACATACATCTACATGGCATTTGCAGAGTCTCCATTTGTTACATCTACAGGAATCCCAACAACAGCGAGGTAGTAATGAAATAATGAAATATTTATTAATACTTTATTTCTGTAGTTTAAACACTGGTCAATGTCCATCAAGTGTAATATCTGGTTATCAGTTCACATCACATTATGATTGTGTTAATGGTGGATATGCTGTTGCACAAAAAACATATAGAAATTTAAAAGAACATAAAGAATGGGATATGGAATATATTAATAAAAATAAAATAGTAATAAAATTTGAATGCAAGGAAATAACTAGCAATGCCTAAAGTTAGAAAAAGAATTAAAAAGAAAGTTATAGAGCCATCAGAAATGGTTGGTTTTAGATTATCAACACATGAAAAAGTTTGTGCTGAGAGAATGAAAACTTTATTTAAAGCAATAGATGAGATGAGACAGGATATAAAAGATCTTCGTAAAGATGTAAATAAAGGTAAAGGAGCTGTAAATCTTTTAATAATTATTGGAGGTTTAGTTACTGCAATAATTGGATATTTTAAATTCAATGGATAACTTGACCAAAAAACAAATCTAAATAAATTTTTATAATGCAGATTAGTAAACATTTTAAACTTGAGGAGCTTACCAAGTCAATGACAGCGACCAGGCGAGGCATCAAGAACGAGCCTGGAGCTGGTGATATAAAAAACTTAGAGGATGTATGTTACGAGCTCCTGGAGCCAGTTAGAGCTCACTTTGATAAGCCAGTTATAATTACATCAGGATATAGATCTGAGGAATTATGTGAGGCTATCGGATCTAAAAAAACATCTCAACATGCTAAAGGACAAGCAGTTGACTTTGAAATACCTGGAGTTCCAAATATTCAAATAGCATATTGGATTCAAAACAATTGTGACTTTGATCAACTTATCCTAGAGTTTTATTCTCCAGATGATGGATCTAAAGGTTGGGTTCATGTTAGCTACAACGAAAAAGGATCTAACAGAAAACAAGTTTTAACTTATGATGGTAAACAATATTCAAATGGTTTACCTGATATGAAATGGAGAGATGGGAAGGTAGTAGAATGATTCATTTATTAAAATTAGTAAATAATCCATTAACTAAAATGATAGCCTCAAAAACTTGGGGAGCAATAAATCATAAATTGCAAAAAGATAAAATTATAAAAGAAAAAGAAATACAGGCAGTTAATAATTTGGATGTTGCTAAAGTTGGAGTTCAATTAGAACAAGTTAAACAACAGGAGCATAGCTGGAAAGATGAATGGATTACTGTTATTTTTACTCTATTGTTTGTCGGTCATTTTATACCAGATTTCCAACCTCACTTTGACAGAGCATGGGAAATATTATCATCTGCTAATGATTATTTTTGGATAATTATTTTAACAATTGTTGGTGGATCATTTGGTGTAACTACCATGAAAAAACTAACTAAAAAATAATGGCTAAGAAAAAGCCATTATTTGGAGTCTCTAATTATGTAAAAGAGTCACCAAGAAAACGACCAGGAAGACACTCAAAAAATCCCAATAAAAAATTTGATAGAAAGAAGTCTAGAGGACAAGGAAGATAACTAGACCAAAATTAATAATCTGTTAGTGCATAAATATGATTGACAGATTTTTATATGCTTTTTTTGGGCTCCTGGACAAAGTTTGTTCCTGGATGGATAGCCTATTCAATCTATTAAATAAAAAGAAAAAGAAAAATGCTAAAAGAAAAAATTAGATTATTTATTAATAAATTCTCATTATCCTGGATAGCATGCATGTTGTGTATGGTAAGAGGAGATCTATCAGTTTTAAATTTAAAGCATGTATTAATAGCCTCAAAAACTGGAGTGCTAACAGGATTGATAGTGCTAATCATGTCATTCATAAAAGTTGATTTTAAATACAAGTTTCCAGCATTTATGTTTATTGGATGCTTTATTGGAGATCTAATTGTCCATGATACTCATTATGGTTATTGGTGGACAGAGGCATTTATAACTTCATGTGTTGCTACAACATTAAGTTTTTTATTGATGCATACAAAGGCTGGAAAAAAAATAGAGGAATTTTTTAAATGAAAAAAAATGATGAAACAATCAAAGTTAGTTCTGAGTCTAAATTGCAACTCCCATTAGCTAATTTAATTGCAATAATAATTTTTATTTCTGGAGCAGTTTTTAGTTACGCAAACTTAACTGGGAGAATAACAGCTCTAGAGACATCTGATCAGCTAATGAGCTCAGATCTTTTAAAAAAGGCAGATCAAACTCCCAAAAATCTTGAGATCTTCATGTTGATTGAATCAAATGCCGAGACTTTAGAAAAGCATCAAGAATTATTAGATAAAAATATTCATACCCAGGTTATGTTAGAGCATTTGGAAAATCAGTTATCAAAAGCATTAAAAGATATTGAGGATCTAAAAAATAAAACAAGACATTTAAATGGAGTCAATTAATGGAACAAGTGGTAATAGCATTGTTGTTATGGTTAGGTGATCCACCACAATTGAAAGAACATCTTTATATTAAAGATCAAAAAATTTCTACATGTTTAAAAATGAAAAGAGTTGCAGAGAGATCTAGCTCAGCTCGTTATCAATGTGTAAAAGTAAATGCAATTGTTAAAGATAAAAAAATTATTTCTATTTCAAAATTTTGATGGACATAAAACAGTTAAAACAAAAAATGCAAGACCAAATTGCAAAAAATAAAAGAGAAGTTCAAAATTATAAAAACATAATTGATTTAAAAGAATTAGAAATAGAAGAATTAAAAAAAACAAACAAGCAATTAAAAAAAGATTTAAAAAAACAAAAAGAATTTTCTAAAATGCTTTATGAATCACCATAATGGAATACGATATTATTTATATTAGAAAAGCAATGGTGGTTTATTGTAAATCATGCAAGCCTGATCCTAAAACTCCATTACAAGAAGTATGTAGTTATTGCATTTTAGCAGAGATCCACAAGGCTCAAAAAGAAGATCCAGATACAATACATGAAGAACATTAGCCCAAAACAAAAAGGAATATTATCTGAGCTTACTGCTGTAGCTCACTTTGTTAAAAACAAAGACAACATGGTATTTCTGCCTTTAATGGGTTTAGGATTCATAGACATTTTAGTATTAAATAAAAAAACTGGTGAAATATCTTTTTATGATGTGAAGTTTGGAACTAGGAGAAAAACAGCATGGAATAGCAAAAGAAATAAAAACAGATGCCTAAAAGGACAATTGATTTATAGACCAGCAAAATCTATACAAAACAAATTAGGAGTAAGAATTATTTATGTGGATGAAAAAGGAAAGGTAATATTTTCTAATGAAACAGAGAAAAAAAAGAAAAAAGCCACCAAGCTCTTTTTTAGTAGGATCGTGTGAAAATTGTAAAAAAGAACTTATGAATTATGATAGTTTTGTTTTGGTAGCTAAGGCAGATAACCTGAGCAATCAAAAAAGACTTTGTTATAGTTGTTATCTAAAAAGTTAAAAAAAAACCTGGAGCCTACTCAAAGGCTCCAGGAATATAGGAAGGGAACTAAAGAATTGAATAGTCTCTATGCTCCATGCACTTTTCAATTCTCTTGTATCTTATATCAGCCTCAAACCAGCCTTCAAGTCTTTTAATCAAAGTCTCACATTCTGTAAGATCATCATAAAAGAACTTGCCTCCATTGATTGAAGATTTTGGATCATACAGTGGATTGTATGATGAGCAATTAGCTAAGGCAAATAACGAAATAATTAAAAATAGTTTTTTCATTTATTCACTCCATTTTGGTCAACATTAATAACAGGCAATTCACCATAAAATTCAGTGAACCCAATATAAGAACTATCACACACAAATTCTCTGTATTTGATATTCTTATTATCAGCAAAGTGCTTATTACCGATTGATATAGCCTTGTCCAAGCTCTCAGCTCTAACTGAGATCTTTTTCCAGGCAGTGACAAACATACCATCTATAGAATGCTCATTATATTTGAGCACATAGATTTTTTGCTTTTCCGACATAGTTTCTTCCTCCATTATATTTTTTAGTTTTTTCATCTCATTTTCAAAAGTAAAACTCATAATGTGTGCTTTCTTTTAATTTCTTTTACTAATGAAAATATTTTTTGAAGATTAAAGACACTGCAATTATCAACAAAATCCTTAATCTCTTTCCTCATTTTATGACGATCCTGGCGAGCCTTAGCCTTGTTAGAATCAATCACTTCCTTAACTGCATCATTAATTAATGCCATGAGCTCTCCCTTCTTTTGGATAGTAACCTTCCAAATTAATCCAGTTAGATCTTACAGTTAAAATTTCCAATAGAGCCTGATCAAAGTTCTGATGGTCATAAAACATAAAACTATCAGTTCGATCAACATTCAACTCAATTGGTTTAGCTCCAAATCCTGGTGCAACAACTCCAAACTTTCGTTTAGGATCCATCACATCAGTGATTTGGTATTTTACAGTTACATAATATTCATAACTGCAAAACTCGGATCTTCTTTTAGATCCAATGTGAGTAACTTTAATTTGGTAGTTACCACATTTATTCTCTGCTAACTTTTTATTTATTTCATAGTCAGCCATTTATCCTCCTATCTTTTTTTGATATTCTTCTCTCGATTTATAAACAACTCCACCTGGAGATAAAAAATATCCAGAATGCTCTGCAAGAGCCCATCTAATAGATTTATTTTTAGCCTCATCCTTATCAGTTGATGATGGATGATACCATGAGCCTCTCTCAGTTGGATATTTTTTTCCATTTATTTTAACTTGGAATTTATGACCATCCCATTTTTGAACATGCTTAGTTCTGATTTTGTGTCCTGGAATTCTCATCAATCCTCCTAGTTAAAAATTACTTCCTGGAAATTTTTGTTTAACTTTTTCATAACATACTTGAAAGCTCTTTTAAAAGATCTTCTAGAGCTACCTTCTAAATCATGACAGTTACCTTTATGATTATAAAAAGTAATATTATAAAAAGTTCCAAACCCTGGAAAATATTCTTTTTCAAAATGTAAAGAACAATTAAAATATTGATTAAAAACTTTTATCTTAATTGGTCTAACTTGTTTAAGTTCAATCTTATGATAGATACTCATCAATCCTCCTATGAAATTAAAGTTATAAAAAAAGCAATTGCTGAATGACCAGTTAAAATTGCTAACAATAAAATTGGGATGATCCATAACAGATCATCCACAATTTTTTCTAACTTAAAGAATAGTTTACTAAAAATATTCATTAAGCCTCCAGGTTAACTTTGAACTTTTTAGAAGTCTCACCATTACCAAATGTATATCTTCTCTCAATGGTAAAACCTTTTTCCAATTCTAAACCTTGGCAATGTTTAAGGTTACGAATTTGCAGTTTAGTAAATTTAGACAATTTTTGTTTTGTCATAAATTTTTCTAAATCATCTGCTGGAACATAAAAACTTTTATGCTCACCATCAACTAAACCCCAAACAAAGTATTCAACCTCGATTGATGGCTTAGAAATTTTCATAACTCTAGCAGTACCTTTTGGATATAATTTTTTTTCTAAATCATCCATATCAGTTTCAAAAGGAACATAACTGAATCTATAATTTCTTTTTTCAGTTACATCTTTACCACCATGAACAACTTTAGTGATTTTGATTTTGTATGAATAATAATCTTTACTATCCAACATACCTTTATCAGTAACTATACCTTCAAGATAATAATCACCTACTGTTTCTGTTGGTGCAAAATCATAAGCTCTGATCTTGTCTCCAACATTAGCTGTGTTTTCAAACATTAGTGTTTTTGTATTTGTCATTTTTCCTCCTATATTTTTTAAAATTGACATAATGAGAGCTTATCAAATACTCGCATGCATGCAAGTAATTTAGGCTTGCAAAACACCACAAAATGCTTAGTTAATAAAGCATGGCATTTATGCAACTGGCAAATATGAGCCTAAAAGAACAATTTGATCAAATCGAATCACTTAGGAAACAAAAAAATCTAAGTGTTGATAAACTCTGCTGGTCTTCAAAAGTACATCAATCAACCTATTACAGAATTAAAAAAAATAAAGTTTCTCCAAAATATGAAACCATTCAAAAATTTATACAGGCACTAAATGATTAATTTAAAAAATTTAAAAAAAATAATTAAAGTTCTTAAAGAGAATAAAGATACAAAACAAGTTCAAGGAGATCATTATAAAAATTTTCTAATTGAGCCATGGTTATTTATTAAATTAAATAAATTAAATTCATTCCAGGCACAAATAGTAAAATATGTAGCTCGTTATAAAAATAAAGATAATCCAATTGCAGATTTAGATAAGATTATTGATTATTGCGAAAAAGAAAAAACATTTATTCAAATAGAAAGTCAAAAATGAAATCACCATTAGAAAAATTCGGTAGAAAATATTTATCACCATCAAGCATCAATGGTTTTAGAAATGATCCAGTTGGACAATGTAAAAAAATGTTTCAAGGATTTAAAGATGAGTCTAATCTTAACCTGGAGAGAGGTAAAGTATCAGAAAAAGTTTTACAGATGCTTATTCAAAATAAAATTAAAGATGATCAAATTAATAAAATTACTGAGCAAGAGTTTATTGCAAATACAGTTTTTCAAAATTGTACTGAAGAAGATAGACAAAAGGAATTAGAAAAGATGGTTGGTAAAGGTAAAGCTCCAGGAATAATTAGAAATCTTTATCAAGGATGTAAAGATCTAAAAATTTTAGACTCATTCAAATTACAAACAAGACACACAGCAACATTAAAAGATACATCAACACCATTACTTGGATTTACAGATTTAGAAACAAAAGATGTTGTAGTTGATTTCAAAGCAACAAGTCAGATTAGACAAATTGACATGGACAATAGAATACAAGGTGGCATCTATTATAAATTTACAAACAAGAAAATGATTTTTTTAAAAGCCACAAAAACAAAATATGAAATCCAGGAGATGAGCAGAGAAGATGTTTATTATGGTTTAGAAACAGCAGTACATGTAATTAAAATTTTAGAAAATGTATGTAAGACTTTTGATAACTTAGATGATTATTATAAATTGATTTATCCTGGAAAAAAATGGGATAGATCTGAAATATTAGAAAAAGAAGTTAAAAATCAATATAGAAACTATTTTGGAACTGAGGCTTATGGTGGCATCTAAAAAATATATTTTTAAAATGCATTTTACTCCAATGGAGAGTTATAGAGAAATTAAAGTTGAGGCTCATAATGATAAAGAGGCTAAAGAGCTTGCTGAAAAGAAATTTCTAAGTGATCCACATGTTTATCTTTTGGAAGATCTAGATAACAAAAGAATACATAGGACTACTTTTGAAATAGAAGGAGGTAATAGTTATGAACCTAAAAGAGAAGATCCTAAAAGGAACAAACAATTTACAGAAGTTGGTTCTGGAACATGATAAACCATGCATTCAAATGGTCAAACAAGTTAAGGATCTTAATAACAAAATATTTCTTTGGAACATTAAAAGTGACAAAGAATACATTGATGAATTAAAGTTTAAAAAATTGTAAACATGTGTTTACATTGCAGATCTCAAGTTGAGTCATTTTGCTTAGGGATTTTGCATGCTAAAAATAAAATGACAAAACAAATAACAACAAGGAGTTGATGTTATGACAGGACTACCAGATTATAGTTCTAATGTGAATGTGGAAAAAAAAGTAATTCCATATTTAAGATACATGCCAACAAAAGAATCTTTTGTAGGTAATGATAAAGAAAACAACAAAACAAATATGCCAATGGATGTAGAGACTAAAATTGCATTCGATATGAATAATATTAAGTCAGGTTGGCAGTGGTTTAAAGGTGATAGTACACCACCAGAAAAACACATGGATGCATGGGTTAATGGTAATTGTACTCCAGCCAAACAACCAGGAGCACAAACAAATATCAAAGGAGAGGTAAAATCCTTTCAAAGATTTTGTGAAATACCTTGTTTCAATTCACAACTTGGAACAAGACTATTCAATTTTGATGCAGTAGGTACTTATAAATCTGCTCAGCATATTGTGGCTGAATGGATTGCCAATAGGTCTAATCAAAATGCAACAGTATTTCTTTTTAAATTCAAAGGTGTGAAATTAGAAGTTTCTACTAGAGATAAAAGTAGGAATATTGCTATTCCACAATTTGAATTTGATCAGGAAATAACAAGACCAGAACAATTTGAGGAAATAAGTGCACCAGCACAACAGCCTCAAAGTTCTGATATTCCTTTCTAGTTAGTTAACAATAAACAAGCTCAGGTTCCAAAAGAACCTGGGCTAAAAAAAATATTATGAGCTTAGAAAAAAATCACAAATATTATATAGTGCTGGAAGTTACCAGGACAGAGCTAGAAACTATGATGTTGATTATGGATGATGTTCCATTACAACAAAAACATAAAGTTTCTAAAAACTCAATGAAACAAAAATTAGAAAAGGCATACAATGAATATAGGAATAAAAAATCAAATGCTCGGAGATACCGAACTTAATAACTTTAAAACTGCAATAGATAGTTATATTGCTAAAAATTTTATTGTTATTCCATGCAACAATAAAAGACCAATACTTAAAGATTGGACAAATATAGAAGAACAAGACTCAGAAGAAATATTTGAATATTTCAAATCAGGTAAAGCAAATCAAATTGGCATCAGAACTGATGATGTATTTGTTGTTGATATTGATTATGATCAAATGAAAAATGTTGATGGTTATGAGTCTTTAAAACAATTAAAAAAAATAATACCAGATAATTTTGAGGATACATTACAAGCTCTTACTCCAAGAGGTGGAACTCATTATTATTTTAAAAAGCCTGATGATGTAGAAATCAAAAACACAACTAATCTAGCTCCAGGAATAGATATTAGAGGTAGAGGTGGTTTTGTTGTTGCTTATCCATCAAAGGATTATAACTTTAAAAACAACTCAAAACCTATTCTACCATCCAGAAATTTATTAGATCTAATTCATGGTAAAATAAAAGGCAATGTAACTCCAATGATTAAGCAATCAGTGGATGTAGATCCAAATCATATCTTAGGTAAAATCCAGGATGGCAGAGAGGCTCTAATGCAGAAGATAGTTTACAGAGCATTTGCTAAATTAAAAAAAGATGGCAACTTATCATTCGAAACTTTATTTGCATTTGCATCAAAAGAATATTTTGAAAAAGCTCAGGCCAGACCAGGTATGACTTTAGAGCAGGAAGGCAGAGGTAAAACTGAGCTCAGAAATAAATGCAATTATGTTTTAAAAAGATTTGAGGAAGGAAGGTTAGATTTAGAATTTGCAGAACAAGTATCAGCAGAAGATATACTAACCTTTACTGCAAATGATCTAATGATGCATGAGATACCTGAGAGATCCTGGATCTGGAATGATTGGCACATGGAGAAAACTATTGCTAACATTTATGGTATTGGAGGAATTGGTAAATCAACATTTCTTTTATCTTTAGCAAATCATATTAGCCAGGGTTTACCATTTTGTGGATCTAAGACTAAAGCGACCAGGACTCTGTGTGTATTCTGTGAAGAAGATAAAGATGAGATCTCTAGGAGACAACAGCAAGTACAATTTGGTTTTGCTATGATGGGTAGTAATTCAAATCTATTTATAGCTCCAAGGATAGGACATGATAATTTATTAATAACATTTGATCAGAATGGAGAACCCAAAAAAGGTAAGTTCTTTTATCAGCTCTATAACTTCATAAAAAATAATAACATTGGTTATGTTATTCTGGATACATTGTCAGATGTATTTGGTGGTTCAGAGATAATTAGAGCTCATGTAAACTTCTTTATGAAGGCAGTATTAGGTCAGCTAACATCAGAACTTGGAGTATCAATTCTTATATCTGGTCATCCATCTGTATCAGGTATGAATGCTCATAAGTTCTCAGGTTCAACTGCCTGGCAAGGTGCAACTAGATCTTTATGGTACATGGATAAAAACGAAGATGGAACTAGAGAACTAACAAGACTTAAATCAAACTATTCTAAATCAGGTGATGATGTNAAGATACATTTGATTTATGAGGATGGAGTCTTTAANCAAATTATGGGTTATGTTAAACCTAAATAAAAAGTATAGTATCATNTATGCAGATCCACCATGGTATTTTAAAAGCTATTCTAAACTGGGTGAAGGCAGAAATGCTACCAGGTATTATCCATGCATGGCATTCAATGATATATGCAATCTTAATGTTAATGATATTACTGATATTCATTGTGTACTTTTTATGTGGGTTACTGATCCTTTCCTTGAAAAATCTTTGGAAGTTATTAAAGCCTGGAATTTTAAGTATAAGACAGTTGCTTTTACATGGGTTAAACAAAATAAAAAATCTCATACATACTTTAAAGGACTAGGTTATTGGACAAGAGCAAATCCTGAGATGTGTTTACTAGCAACTAAAGGCAATCCAAAAAGAATTAGTAAATCAGTTGATCAATTAATTATTTCTAAAATACAGGAGCATTCTAAAAAGCCTTATGATGTTAGAAATAGAATTGTAGAGCTCTGTGGAGATCTGCCAAGAATAGAATTATTTGCAAGGCAAAAGACTCCAGGCTGGGATGTATGGGGTAATGAAGTTTAAAGATTTTACAATCATAGAAAAAGAATTTGCTAAGCAATACCTGGTAGATTGGTCACAAGCTAATACACATCAAAACAGAGTTGAACATTGGGATGTTAAAGGAATACTCAAACAAATATCTAATAAACATTTAAAATTTGATGTTAAGGCTCGTAAGAGAATAAATAGAACTGATCATGAGTTCCAGGATCAATACACCTGGATTGAAGGAACAGATATAAAAGGGAACCCAGGATGGCTTAAAGGAGAGGCAGATTATATTTGTTTTGAATTACAAAAATATTGGCTAATTGTCAGAAGACTAACCATGATGAATTTTATTTTAGATAGGTTAGAGATGAATGGCTTTAGAGAAGGTAGAGGCATTTATGAGGTCTATACTAGACCACATGCGAAAGATAAGATTACTCTAGCAATAATTGATGATCTAGCAAGACTAGAGGGTTCGATAAAGCTAGATAAGATTTGGTGATTAAAAAAGTGAAAGTCACAAACTCTAGAAAGTTTGTGACTTTCATTTTACACTCTTTTTAAATTGGTCAAGTTTTAAATTGGTAGTTGTACACATGGCAAATGCAATTTATAATAATTCTAAAGTGTAACTATTGACCAAAAACTTAAATAAATTAGGACATAGCATATATGACAGTTAAAATTGATGTAAAAAGTAATATAAAATCATTCACTAAAAATTTAGATGCTTTTGCAAGAAAACAAGTTCCAAATGCTACCAGGTCAACTTTAAATGAAACAGCATTTAAACTAAAAGATCATATTGTTAAAAAGGTATTTCCAAAATCATTCACAGTAAGGAATAGAAGATTTCCAAATCTGTTGTTTAAATTTAAAAAAGCAACAAGAGAAAAATTAGAGTCATCTGTATTTCAGAAAACAATTGATGGCAGAGCATTTGATGTAATTACTAAATCAGCAACTGGAGGTATCAAGAAGGCTAGAGGAGGCAGAGTTGCAATACCATCTAGCAACATAAGGATGACCAGCAAAGGAGTTCGTGCAAATAGAAGACCAAGACAAGTAAGAAACAATCCAAAAGGATTTGTAAGAGATAATAAAATCTTTTTAGAAAAGTCTAAAGGTAAACTTCAACTTTTATATTTCTTAAAAGAGTTTGTAAAAATTAGAAAAACTTTTCCATTTGAACAAAGCTCAAGATCTTTTGTTGATAAGAACATAAAAAAGATTTTTGGAAAGGCATTAGCATTCAGAATAGGTCGTGCAAGAATTAGATAACAAAAGGTACTGTCAAAACAATGTGTCGTGGGTTTCGCGCGAC
>FUFK010040478.1_pt1 | contig 27890 bp, 38 predicted proteins | sample 1021851 | NCBI WGS metagenome assembly FUFK01 (sample SAMEA51879418, study PRJEB19060) | metagenome
ACTGATATGGTCATAACGAAACTCTACTTTCTTTTTTAATTTTAGTCAAACTTCTCATCAAGCACATAAGCTATGTCTTTTACATGATTTTTAATATATGGCAGTCCAGCGAATGGAGCTAACTTAAGCATATCACCCATTCCTTTACCAAAATCACCAGCTATCATTTCATGTATGGCATGAACAACACTTAATGAATGACTTGGACCAGCTCCAAGAATACCTATCAATGCTTCATGTGGAGTATCTTTATATTTAGGACTAAGAAATCCACCAGTAATATTTACACCATTAACGGCTAAAATTGTATGTAGTGATTCATAAAATAAATCCATATATATTGCAGCAATACCGGAATACTCAATAGATTGTGCCATCTTATCTTGTATCTCCATATTGTCCCAAACATAGTCAGGCTTTCTCATGCTCAATGCCATGTAAGCTAATCCTATACCAATAATTGGTGCCATTACTCTACTCTTTACAGTTCCTTGAGCAATAGATGCAGTTACTTTATTAAGAGCAGCAAAAGAATATGAGAAGAATTGAAAAGGCAATCCAAGAATTGGAATATCAAANTTAACATAGCCTGGATANTCTTTACTTTCTTTGAATAAACCACCTAATCCAGCTTTGTTTACAGTAGATGTACGCAAAAATACCAAGCCATCTACAATCTTTGGTTTATCTGCTGGAGTACCCATNAGAATAGTATTAAGAATACCGCTAGATAATGCAGATTTAAAATTATCAACTAATGCTTCATCACCCCATTCATCAAAATCACCAAGAAATAAACCTTTGTCACCTTCTTGATGTTTAGTAATAATTCCTTTATCTACAAGCTCACCAATTTTATCAGCATCAGCTTTATTTATATTATATCTCAGTAAATATTTTTTATCAAAAGCAGTAGCTTCTCCTTTATGCCACCTATTTGCAGCAGATATAAAATGGTCAATACGCAAGATACCATCTAGTCTTTTCAAAGCAGTTGTAACTGGAGTCAAACCATTCATTATATAAAATACATTTTTTGTTTTATCTAAGAAATGGTCACCCATAGAGTTCATCTGCATTTCACTTACAAATCTATTATTTGAAGAACCAAGTGTAAGGTCTATGGCTTCGCCAGCTTTACCAATATTATCTATTGTTCTTCTNAGTTCTTTATTTGGTCCNAGNACTTGCAGCAATCCATAAAGAGTTCGACCAACTCCATGATTCATCATAATAGTTGCTGGTTCAGCCATTGTAGAATAAATAACACTACCAAGAAAATTAAGCTGCGCTCCACTTCTGACAACATTCACAACCTTTTTAGTAAATGTGTAAGGATTCTCATGCAATCTGCCAGTAACAACTCTGTCATACATAAAACGCACATTCATAAAATGTCTTTGTGCATCAGCAATAGTGTGTCCAGCTTCAATAGCAGAATCAAAAATATCATCTCGTATATTATTTATATCTTTAAATATTCCAAACTCTCGTTTGAACTCAACAAGACCAGCAGTTGACTGCACATATTTTTTATACACAGCAGTAGGATTTGTGTGAATAAAGTCTATTAGTTTACTATTTGGTATATCAAGAACTCTGCCTTTTAAATGCTTTGATACACCTACACCTACAAATATCTCATCTACCTTTGGTTCTTCTTCATGCAGTATTCTTCTTGTAGTCTGCTCTGCCAATGCTCTTGCATCAGCTTCACTCATGTTACCTTTTTTACCTTTGTTTTTATTGTTAAATCTATACTTTGTTTTCATTAACTCTGTGGTGAGAATATTGATGAACCTATCTTGGTTTTGTCTTATCTTTTGTGCATCAAAGTTTCTTGGGAAAAAGTTATCATCAAGATATTCTTTACCAAATGCTTTTGATTCTTCTAGTTCTTTGATTCGTGTAACCAGCTCATTGACTTCATCTTTCAAACCATTGATGCGTTCTTCATAATTAGCTATATATGACTTAAGTTGTGGTATACGTTCTTTATAATATTTTGGTATCTTATCTAAGAATGGTTCATAATTAGATATATACCCTTCATCTCGAGCCCTTTTTGCTGCTTTACTTTTGAAGTCAAAAATTTCGTAATCACCTTTTTTTATCTTTATATCTTTTGGACCAGTAATAACTACTTCATCCATTGCTTCACCTTTTGTCTCATATCGTTTTTGTAAAGCAGACTTCTTTATTTGAATTACATAAGAGTTCTCATCACCAATAGCTTGTCTATTATTTGTTTTAAGAATCTTATTTCTTACTGATGTATATTCTCTTGCTCCAGCAAAAGTTTCTGACATAGATAAACCAACTTGCTTATCACCAACTAAATCATCACCAGTTTGTTTTAGAGTGAGATTACCATTAGCATCTATGAAACTAGCAAGTGTTTTGTTTGCATCGCTTGGGTCATCAAGAACACTTTTTAAATTGAATCCATGATAAAGATATGGGTCTTCTTTTGTCCCTAACTTTGGATTTGAATAATGCTCGAGCTTCTTAAGTTCATTAACATACTTATCTCTTTTTGGTATTCTGTTTTCTAAATCTAATTTTTTATTTTCTAACAAACTCTTAAAAAAATCTGTACCACCTAGAAGTCCAACACCTTCTTTTTCAATACGTTCATCTTTAAACTTTTGTTTCATATAATCTATTGCTGCTTGCTCAAATTCAGTATCACCCTTTTCATTTTTCATATACTTCACAGCAACATCATGCATGAACTCTTGTTCACTCTTTACATACCCACCACCCATTCTACGAGTTGCACTTTGATATAGTTTTTGCCACTCAACTTGTTCCATAGAAAATAATCCAGTAGCCCTCAAATCACTCATACCAACACTTCTTAAATAGAAACTTCTCATAGTAAGAATAAAGTCATATATCTTACCATCATGTGTTTTTCTTCTTTGAAAAATACTGCTGCCTAACTTAAATCCTCTTTTGACCATCTCAAGACCAATGCCACTATCATGCCCTATCTTGAGCAATGCATACTTTGCTGTACCAGTAGCTGTCTTATCAAAGAGTAAAGATTTTATAGGAGTAGGAACAAACTTAAATAATGGACTATTTATATATGTGTTCCGGTCAAAGTCTAAAAGTTCACTCTGCTTATCAATTGCTCTACGTCTATTTCTAAGAGCAACATTATTATCTGCTTGTCTAGTTTGTATTTCTTCTATTCTATTTTCTGTAGCTTTTATAGAACCTTCAATTGTTTTTACTTCTTTATTATTCCTAGTAGCGATACTCAAATATTCACGCAATTGAATTTGATGTGCTTTGTTAGCAGCGTTGAATGGTTCATCTGTATTTGGACCAAAGAGGAGAGGTTGCTGTTGATTAGGGTCTGAGTATCCTTTGTCTTTAATAAACTGTTCAGTTTTCTTTACTTTCTTTTTTGCTGTTTCTAGCTTTTTACTTAATCGTGAAAGTGTTGTGTTAAGTTTTGGTAAAACATTTTCATATAATTTTTTGTTACCCATAATCTGGTCTTTGCTTGCAAGACCTTCAATCTCATCATTTTTATATATCTTGCCACCAATTTTTATTTCTGTAATTTTACCTTCTGCAAGCTTTCTTGAATCTTTAAATATTTTATTTCGCTGAACATTAGAATTTTCTTTTTGTCTTTGTGTGAGGTCATCAATCTCATCTTTTAGTCTAGCGGTAAAATCTTTTACAGTATCACCAGCATCCCTTGCCAATCTTTCCAAAGCAAACTTATTACCTCTCAGTAAATCTTTACGCATTCTTATACCAGCAGATAACTCTGATGCTTCTGCTAATACATCATCTACTTGTGCTTTGTTATAAGGTGCTAATACATCACCCAATGGTCTTGGTCCTGAGTTATCAACCTGTGCCTTTGCCATAGCATGAGTAGCAAAATCTACATCCTCATTATTTTTCTGAGCTGCTTTAATGAACTTGTCGCTTGTTTGTCTAACTTTTCTAGCTTGTAAAGTTCTTGGCATACCAATAAAACCACCAAGTATACCACCAAAAACACTTGCAGCAGCAACACTTGTTGCTACCTCTCCAGGCGTTGCTAATGGGTCAAATGGATATCTTGTTGCTTCTTGAGCAGCAACTATCACACCAGTACCAGCACCCACTCGAACTGCTGACCTTGCCATACCAACAGTTGGACCACCAAAAGGTAATGCTATAAAATTGATTGGGTCAAAGAATGCTGCACCTAAGTTTTGGAAGAATCCAGATAATCTAATTATCTCTCTACGTTTTATATTCTCATCAATAACTCTTTTCTTAAAATTAAAATGCTCTAAGTTTTTTGCATCTGCAAAGTAATCTGCATGCTCCTCATATCCAGCAATTAACTCTTGGTCGAATGGATTGAAATCTGGGTCAAATGGAACTGGTGGTGCATTCTTTATATCTTCCAAAACTTTGAATTGGTCAAAATCTTCTGGCTGTCCTAACATTGGTGGAACTGTACCAGCTAATCCAAATAGATATGCTGCTGGTCGAGCAATACCTTTTGTATCAAACTCAAGGTCTTCTTTAAATGCNTCTATTTGACTGTCGTAATTAAAACCAAGCTGTGCTTGTGTTGTTTCCCAAAATGTAGGTGATATATTCTGACTTGGTACAAACTCATTTGTTTCTGCTAATCCAGTAGGGAAGTATCCAATATCTAATAAAAAATTAGTCTTGACCATCTATACGTTGCTCATATTCTTTCATTTTTCTTTCTCTTTCTGCTCTGTGTTCTCTCATTAAATCTTCAAATATTTCATCAACAACACCATCTTGTACCAAAGCATTATTCAAGCTTCGAGCAGAAAACACAACAGGAGCTTCATCACCATTTTCATCTGTTGTATTTATTGGTATCAATCTAAAATTNTTTCTTAGAAATGCTTGATATATAACTTCTTCATTACTTGCAGTAGGATAAGCAACAAGTATTGCTCTACCACCATCTTCTGGTAAATCTTTTATAAGTTGCTGTGCAGATAAAGCTTGTTCTTTTGCTTTGCCAGCTCTGTATGCTTTTGCATAACCAGCACCAACAGCATCAACAGAATTATATCCCTCTGTAAACTGCTCATCTACTACAGTCTCAGGGTCAAACACTACATTATCAGGTAGTAAATCATTTATATATTGTATTGCTGCATAATACTTTTGTGGTGAGTTAAAGTATCTTTCTAATGCATAGCGTGTTTTTGTAAATTCTTTTGGACCATTATTTGTAAAATCTAATATATTACCTTTTGTTTCTATATATTCTTGTGCAACAAAATCTTCTAAGAAAGTTTTATATTCTTCGTAAAATGCATCTACTGTTAAATCACTGCCGCCTAACTTAAATCCTCTAAACATATAGTCGGTAAGCTCTTTTATCTCTTGTGGAATATTACCACCTTTGAATACATCAGTTGATGTAATTATTGCTTCTATCACAGCATCAGTATTTTTATATGTTCTATCTGTTGATTTCAATGCTGGTGGCATATATGCAACAAGACCTTTTCGTATTTCTTCAAAATCGTTATTTATATCTTCTCTGCTTTGTTGATTCATTCTTTGATATATTTCAACCAGAGGCGCACTTGTTGTTATTTCAACATCAACTGGATAAGGTGTTTCCATTCTATCTAAGTCAGCACTCACACTTCTTGTTGTTCTCGATGTGCCAGTAAGTTTAGATATCTGATGAACTGATAATAATTTATTTATTGTATCATTTACTTCTTTAAATTTATAATCACCACCTTCAAGCCTTGCTCCTCTATATCCAAAGAAACTTCCTTTGAATTTAGTGCCAGGAATATGACCATGTTGCATTCTTACTATATGTGTTATGAGAACACCAAGCTGTTCATTATTTAAACTTGATGCTTTGTTTAAGACTCTTATAAAAGATTGTGGCAAATAACCATCACCAATATGTTTGTACATGTGATGTGTTGGCTTTGCTCCTATCTCAAGTGATGATTTACTAAGAATATAATCTTCTAAGTTTTGTGCTTTTGATTTACTTGAGTCAGTTAAATCTGGCATCTCCCTTTCAAGAACATCATGTAACATATCATTAACTATATTTGATGTCTTTTCACTCGATGCTACATTCCTATCTCTTATTGCTGCTTCTAAATCCATTTGCTCTGCAATATCTTTNTATGCATTTGCTTGAGCAGTTATCTCACTTTGCAAATTCTTAAGCATTGTAGATAATCGTGTATCTGCATTATCAATAAAATAATCAGGACTATCTAAAACCTTTCTTCTATAGTCAATTATATTTTGTGGAACACCTTCTTTGTTTTGTGGATTTTCAAAATATTTAACAATTGAATCTATTGTTTTACCTATCTTTGGATTTACTTTGTATTGATTGTTTTCAAATACGAGCAGTTTAACATTATCTTCTAAACTATCTCTTGCCATATTATATAAAACATTTTGAGCAGCATTTGTTATAGCAAGATTTAATTCATTTTCTATTGCTTCTGCATTTGTAAGTGTAACACGACTGCCCTTTTGCTCGACCTCAGAATTTATTCTATTCACTAATTCTTTTTTCTTTTCTACAAGAGCATCGATATCTGTTTGTGCTACTGTAGTATCTTTTGAGACTCTATCTATTTCAGTAATAAGATTACGTCTTTCAAGAAGTAATTTTCTACCAGCTTGTAATCTTTCTACTCTATTTTTTTCATCATCATCTTTTACTTCTGCATTGAGTAATAACAATTCATCTTGCTGGTCATTTCTTTGTTGTTGATGTATCTGCTCTAGCAACTTACCTTTCTGCTCAAAGCCAAGAAATGATTGGTCTTCTAAATCTATTTTTATTTCTTCAATACGCTTTTTGAGTTCAGGAGGAATACTGTCTTCAAANTCAACACCATCATATGTAACCACTCTATCTAATGCATTACCACCTTGTGTGATATACTTAATAACAGCCTTTCGTTCTCTTGCACTCAAAGGCATTACTCTTATTTCTTCTATTAAATCTTGTGTAACCGCAACCTTAAGTTTTGCTTTGTATGTTTCTCTTACAGTTTCTGCATCAATAATATTTGGTCCAGCTTCTTTTGCTATATTAACTATTTCTTCTAATGTTTTTCTATAGCTTTCCACACTTGTATCTGATGCGTTGTTAAATTTATCAAACGCTATTGTTATCTTACTTTTAGCTAATTGTTTTTCTGCATTTTTTGTTTTAGACGTTCCAGTTGCAGACTTAGAAAGAATAGAACTTTTTGCTGTTGCTAATTGTTTTGAAAACTTCTCAACAAAACCTACTTCATAATAATCTGTATTATCTCTAACTGTTTTTGCAGCTTCAAATAAATCTTCATTATTTTTTAAAACAGTATCTGCAAATCCAGTAGATAAATAAACTTGCAAAGCTGGTACTTCTTCTGCACTTAGCTCTTTATCAAACAAAGATTTTATACTTTGCTTCATACCAACAGCTTCCATTGTTCTTCTTATTTTCTCTGCATAATTTTTACTTCTTGCTTCAATTGAAGTATCTTCATGCAACTCAGCACTTTTTAGTATTGCATCACCAGTATTCAAAGTAGCTGCAATTAAATCTGCATTTCCAGTTTCCAATGCTTTGTCCATATTATAAATGTACTCAGCAACATCTTCATTTATCATTGTTTCATTTCTTGCTTGTTGACTCTTTACTTTTATAAGAGTCAAGTCAGCAACATGCTCACGAACTATCTCTTTACCAGCATCAGAAATAATATTCTTAAATTCATCAGGACTATTATCTACTATCTTGTCCACATAGTCAGACATAGCATTATTAAATGCTTGGTCACCACCATTTACTGTATCGTATTTTGCTCGTAGTTCTTTACTGCGTAACTTGATATCATTCTCAACACTTTTCATAAAACGTTTTTCAGCTAACGCTTCATAGGCTTCTTGTCCTATAGAACCCATACTTTTAAATTCTTCTGTTGAGTATGCTTTAAAGTTTCCATCAGCACCAAGTGTAGTAAACTGCTCTATAGGTGCTGACCTTGCTCTTTCTTCACCAGTCTTTTTTGCGTCTGCTGCTAGTTCATCAAATACAATTTTGTTTAATGAGTTAATACTCTGTGCTGTGCTTACAAAGGATTGCTCCACAGCATTAGACCTCTGAATTAATCCAATTGGTTGATTTCTAAATGTTATTGTTTGTTTTTTTAGTTTAACCATTACACACTTGTCTTATTTAGGTTGTAGAAAGATTGAATGCCTTGCGATACTGCTCGAAGATAATAAGCTCTTTGTTTTGCTCTACCTTCTATTCTAAATTGTTCAGCTTGTCTTCTCGACTTATCATCTGTGAATAATGCCTGTCTATCCATTCTTGTAATATCTTTACCAACAGTCTCTTCTTGTTTTCTTCTAAAGGCTTTCAAACTCCTATCAGTACCTTTATCTCTACCAAGTCCACCAAATAATTGAGCATTATTTATTGCTCTATCAGTTAGAAAATTATCTATTCTGTCATTATGCATTTGTGCAAACTTAATTGCATTTCTTTCTCTATCTTGTTCTGCTTCTCTTGCTTTCGATTCTGCTTGCTGTCTTGCTGCATCTCCAGCTGCAACTGTTGACGCGACAGACATAACAGAACCAACAGCTCCTAATATTTGCAAAAATTGAATCATTAGAATGCTATCTCCGCTACTATCGAATTAATTTGTAATGCCAATGGTGCATTCTGTGTTATAGTTACTTGTGGGTCTGTTCCAAACCCTAACAATCTAAACTCTTTTTTACCAGTAACTGCATTTCTTGGCTGGCTCATATCGTCAGTTACCTGACGTATAATTAAATTAGTATTATTTACAGTAACGGAAAGAGTATTGTTCAAATCAAGAACTACTCTTTGTACTGTTCGAGGTTGTCCAGTCAAAGGTCCATCTGCAACTTGTGCATCTATTGGATTTGTTTTAAGAGTAACATCAAACTTCAGACCTATTTCTGCTGAAGATATAGAAGAGTCTACTGACGATACGTCCACGTTACCACCAGACACAGTAAAACTCCCAAGATAAAAAGTACCATTGACCACATCAACCACAGCTCCGTTTGCGAAATCGGAACTAACGCTGAAGACCCCATTAGTACCAGAATAAGTTTTAGCCAAATCAGTATTAAAAGTATTGCTAAACTCACAAAGAAAATATTTGTTAGTGCCGTCACCTTTATCGAATTTAACAACTGCATAAACATGGGTATCAATCACACAGCATGAATGGAAACTACCTTGAGATGTAAATTGTGTCCAGCCAGCTCTTTGCTCCACTCTATTAGAATTAAACACAGCAAGAGTACCATCAGCATCAACGATAAACAAATAATTTTCTGCTCTGCCAATAGCACCTGATAGCATGCTCATCTGTATTGGTGTGTTAATCAAATGGCTAGATAATGTAGAGATAGGTTGACCAGTATAACCTTTCACAGCATCAGCAAAGATAAACTCTCGTACCATTGCACCAGACGAATCTACAAATACTGTTGCTCCATCATATATGTAAGGTCGAAGAAAAGAAGAACCAAAAGAAGTCTGTCTTTCTATTGATGCATTTGTTGGTGTTGTAACTTGTCCTTGTAGTGCTGGTACAATGAACTCATCTGTTGATGTAAATACATGAAGGTCTTTATTTGATATAATGTGTCGTATTGTATTCACTTCTCCAATGCTTGTTGTAATATCAATAGCATCATCATCTTCTGCATCACCTACATCAAAGTTAAAATATGTTGCAGTCTTACTTGCCCATAATCCATCAGGCTGTCCAATAGTACCACCATACCATAATCTATTTTGATGAAAGGCTACTGCGGATGGAAATCCTCGAAGTGCAGAATAAGATTGTTCAGCCCACTCTGTTACTGGTGCATGGGTTTCTAATGTTGGTGTTCCACCACCAGCAGTTGCTGATGTTGCATTTGCTCCAGCAGTAAATGTAAATGTATTATCATCTATAACTTCTGCAACTGTTCTTGCTCCATTCAAATCTGACCTTGCAATACCACCAACAGCAGAAGCATCAGCAATTGTAAATGCATCACTTGCAGATAGCCCATGATTCAATAAGGTAACTCTTACAGTTCCAACACCTTCATTAGTTCTAAATGAATCTACTTTTAATCTTCTTTTCAGGTTACCAAATATTGTACCAGTTGCTTGCGTTGCTGATTGCACAGAAGTAATCTGAAACTCTGCATCATTATATCTAAAATTAATTCCTATATGTTTTGAATCAGGATAATTACCACCAGACTGTGAACCAGTTGTATCCCAATACGCTGCACTTGTAGTGAAGGTAACACCACTACCACTTGTTGCACTTGGGTCAAGTGTCATGCCTGGAGTTTGAAAACTAAAGTATGGTTGATGTACTATTGTGTTTGCTGAGTTCTGGTCAAAGGTATATGTCTCTACTTGAAAAGAAGTCAGACCAGTTCGTACAAGTTTTCTTACCATAAATGTTTGATGAGCAATAAACATTGTATCACCAGACTGTGCATAAGTTATTTCATGTATATTGTCATGTGTTAATGGTAAAGCTGCACTACTTGTATCTTGTGTAACTGTAGCTGCAAGAGTTACATTAAAAGATGTATCAACTCTAAATACTCTTATCTTTAGATTCTCAAGAGAAATAATATATCGTTCATCATCAGAAAATATAAATGGAACGATTCTATGTTGCTGTGTTTTTGAAGTGTCTACAGTAGTATCAAACTCATAAATATTACTTAGACCAGACCTTTTGATTACACCACCCTCTGCTCTTATAAAAAAGTTTTCTACTTTTTGTGCTGAGTTGGAATATACTTTTGAGTCTGTTCTTGAAATTAGAGAAGGACTTATTTCACCAAACTGAAAGTTTGATAAAGGTACTCTCAACTTTCTCATGGTTATCTCCTATTCTGAACAAACCTTCCAGTAATTAGTTTCCTTGTTGTCTGTTGCTGTGAGTCTACACTTCTTGCTTTTAACATAGCCCTATCAGCAAGTGTAGCCATTGTTTGTGTAAGAGAACCATCTCTTGCTATTGATGTTGCAAATATCTGAGCCAAGCTATAGGAAACTGCCATAATAAAATAACTTGGGAAAAATTGTTCTTCTTGTCTAAAAGTATAATCTGCAACTACTGTATCTGTTGTTGTAGTATCTGCATATATCATATCCCCATATATCTGATACTCTATAGGATTATCATTTACTGTAACTGCATGAATAATGAGAGTATCATTTGGTTGTTGATATGCTAAATCAAATCGTGCTGTTGGTGCATCTGTTAATCTATTTAATGTCTGTTGATTAGTTGCAAATCTCCATCGAGCATTTGTCAAAGATGTTTGCACTACATCTTCATAAACATTTGCTGCTACTCTTGCTTCTGTTGTGCCATCATCAAAAGATGTAATAGGTTCTGCTCCAATAAAGATTAAACCTCTATTGCAAATGTCGATTGCTGTATCTGATTTGGTACTGACTACTGCCATATTAGAGTAGGGGGATTTCTCCCCCTATCCTTAGTCTGAATCTGTTACTGTTATTGCAGTACCATCAGCGATGTCTACTACAGTTCCAGTATTAGATAAAACAACTGATATGCCCAAAGTTGGAGCATCGTTATCATATACGAAAACAACATCTCCAACGTTCATCATGCCAGCTGCGTCATTAAAATAACCAGAAGCACGAACTGCACTAAGNGCATCAGTGGAGGTATAAAACCAAAGATTGTGACCACCGCCACCACCCATTCTGGTTAATCCACTTGCTGAATAAGCCATAATGAATCCTCCTATTAATTATTATCTAAGACTTCATAGATACCATTGTCATCAATAACAACAGCACCCATTGACATCATAGATGTTGCAAGATGAGATGCTTTTTCAGGGATATAATTTATCTCTGTAGAAACATCAGAGTTAACGCCTAATCCTACAGCAGTAGTATGATAAGCCATGTTCTTACCAGCAGTAATTGCAGAGGTAGAGAATATGTTGAAGCCTAAAAACTGCTTCATTGTCATACCACCAGCAAATGGTAGATTCTGCTCACCAACAAAGTCAGATGATGCAAACTCATTAATTAAGAATAAGTCTGCAAATCCCTTTGGGTGCATAGCAAGATAACGACCACCATCTTCAGGAATGTTTGCAGAACCAAAAGTTTCAAACAATGATAGTAGGTCTGCTTTTTCAACAGCACTACTTGTATCATGTATCTGAGTTGAGTTAGCTCCAGCATCCATTGCTGTATAGAGAAGTTCGTCAGTTTTTCGACCAAGAGCAGCCGCAGCACTTTGTGCTACTGCTTGTCTTTCATCGATGTTAGTTTTAAGTTCATCTAGTTTGTCGATATATTCGGCAGCATAGAAATCTTCCATTGTTGCTTCTACAGTTGTATGCACAAGCTCCATTGGTGTCACCATACCATTTCTCGATTTAGTAGATGCAGTACCAGTTCCAATCTTTTGAAAACGAACTACGTTTCCAGCTACATTGCCAACAGTACGCACAGTATTCCTTAGTTTAGAACCCATACGCTGATATGCCATGTGAACATCAGACTCGAACTGTTTAATAAAGGCTACGTCAATTGTGTTTGCCATTATTCAGCTCCATTGTTAAGTTTCAATTACGTCGCTGATTGTCCGTTTTGCACCTCAACATGATTATCCACAAGGGGTCACTTAGTGCATAGTGGGTCTTGACTTACTAATTCTTTGCTCAAAATTATCCAAATTGCAATAGAAAAGTTTAATGAAGGGTATAGAATTAAAATAATATGGGTCTTCTTCTTGATGAAATCCCATGCTTTCAAGCCATTTTATTGTCTGTATCTGGTCTTGTGGCACAAAGTTTTCTACAAAATCATAATCTATTTTAAGAAATGACAGTATTAATTTGCTGTGTTTGAATATAGTTAGCCAGTGTTTATCAACAGTATCAGTACCAAGAAACCATATTCTACCAACATGCATAACATCATCAAGGGGTGTAACACCACACATAGCAATAGGTGTACCTTTATGAGTAATTGTAAATCCTTTTGCACCCTCTTCCATAAAAGGAACAGCTAATGCCATCTCTGGAGATGCACCAACTAATGCACATTCTCGAACATCAGATAGTCTTAGATTATTAACAAGGTGGTCTACATCAGAAAGTTTACATGGTCTGAACTCAAACTGTCCTTTCTGAATATATGTCATTTGTTATATAGTTTTTGGAAACCTTCTTCTACTTGACGAACATAGTTTGGGTCACGCTTTGTCATGCTCCAATATCTTTCGTCTTTCATCATCTCCCTTAATCCAGCTTCATTCTGCTGACCAGTAGGTGCAGCATCACCAATAGATGTAGTGGTTTTAAGAGCATTCATTACAGTTTCCATAGCTTTTACACCATCAGCAGTTGAGCAAAGATTTGCTATTTGTACATGCTGTTCTGGTGAGAAAAACTTATTTGACCATAGCTCTACTGCTTGTACTCTTTCCAAAGCATTATCACCTAAGTTTTTCATCTCAGCTTGTGGGTCAGTAGTGCCAATATTCATTGCCTTTTTATACATCTCTATACCTTCGGCAAACTCATCTTGACTGTATCCATTTTCAAAAGACTGTTCAGCCCACCACTCTAATAACTCATTACTCTTTGCAAGCTCTTCATCTATACCCTCTGGTAATATGTAATCACCTTTTTTTTCAGGTCTGTCTTTATATGCTTCTGCCTCCAAGTCTTTCATTACTTGTGATTTTATGTCTTCTTCTTTCTGGCTTAATTTACCTTCAAGTTGTGAATAGGAGTTAGCCATGTCTTCTGCTGATTTAAATTTTTCTGGCAACCAAGCTGGTCGTTCACCCATAGAATCTATAGGCTGTTCTTCTGTTGTTGGTGCTGGCTCACTTGTAGGAGTTGTAGGGGTTGTAGGGGTATTATTAGTTTCTACTTGTTCCGCTACTGTTGTTGATGTTTGTTCTTCACTCATGTTAGTCCTCTCTTGCTATTCTATCACCTTCTTTGATTCTTCTTTCAATGACACCTACGACATATCTTGAACCTTCTGCATGTCGTAAGACTTCATCTGTTACAGCTGAACCATGCACTGCTTCAATAGTTATACTTCTTAAATATTTTAAAACCTCTTTACCAACTGGTGAGTTAAACAATGCATGCATATTTAAACTGATAGTTTCATCATCTTCCTGATATCTAGGGAATCCATCTATCTGACTTTGTATAACTGGTTTACTCGGCTGCTTGTTCACTTGGTGCTTGCTCCATATTCTGTGGTTGCATCATTTGTTGTTGTGCTAACTGTTGTGCAGTTTGTACTAATAGTTTACGTTCTTCTAAATCTCTAATCAAAGTATCAGGAACACCAAACTTCCTTGCAAGATGTGCTGCTGTTTCTTCTGTGTTTACTAAAAGGTTTACTGTCTGTGGTCCAAAAGAACCACCTACAAGTTCTAACCATCTTGCTATTGCAGATATATCTTGATTAGATTGTGCTTGTGCTAATGGAGATACAGACTTTACTTTTATCTGTCGACCATTGATTGTTGGTATTTCTATTCGACCTTGTTTCTTCAAGATATAAACAACACGCTGTAGTACTGGCTGTACCATCTCAGCTTGCAATCTTCCAAAAGCAGAACCCATACGTCTACTTAGGTCTGCCATTCTTTCTGCAACTTCTGTTGCACTTGCTGGTGTTCTATCTGGATTTCCAAGCATATCATTATACAATGCTCTCTTTATATTCATTCGCATATCACTCAACACAAAATTAGTGAAGTTAAGGTCGCCAGCTTGTTTAATTGGTTGTAACCCAGCAGAGTTTGGTGCTTTAGGTATTACAGTTCCAGGCACTAGATTTATTGTGTCTGGATTTATAACACCATCATCATCCATTTGATATATTCCGGAGATAGCCATTGCTGCATTATTAAGTATTGATTCTACTGTGAGATTAGTAGTTTTGATTGCACTCAAGCAGTTGAATATTGGACCTCGACCATAGACCTCACCAGCACAAGTATTCCAACGAAAACATATATATGGATTGCTACCAGTACCAATAAGAGATTCTTTCTTAAGAATTTCAAGAGTATTAAGCTCAATACAAATATACATGAATGCATCTTCATTAAGCTTTGAATAATCTTTACAAACAATTTCTAACAGCTTTGTTTTTGTATCAGGTTTAGAAATCATAGCATTTGTAAGCTCTTGTGGCATCTCTATATCTGGAAATAATATATGCAAGTCGGAATAACGTACTTGTCTTTCTCTATATACATGGTCGATATTGTCATCTGGACCAACATCAAGAACTACATGAGGTAATGGAATAGCAGAAAAAGATATTGGATTAATAGCATCACCTTCAGAAACATGAAGGATACCAGTACCAACAGCCAAGTCCATAAAGGATTCATGAACCTCTTGAGCAAAGTTTGAGTTTTGTAATACTTCAAAAACATACTCGGTTATAAAGTCCAATTCATTATTTATTTCATCTCGTTCATCTAATGGTATCTCTGAGCCAGCAGCAAAATCAGCCCAACGAGCAAAGTTGGGGACAAGTCCTTGCTGGAGTCTTGATGCAAATTCTTGTACTCCAACGACAGCAGTCTCATCAAATATTTTTTCATCTCTACGTTCTCCTATGGTCTTCGATTTAAATGTTTCTCGCATAGGCATTGTATATTCGTAGCAATCATCAAACACATCTTCAAAATGCTGACGTATTGTTTTAGCTTTCTCAAACTTTTCTTTATAGTATTTTGCTAGTTCTTTTGGTTCTGTTGGCATACCAATATGCATATTAGTACCTTCTCAAACCTGTCTGTGTTGTTTGAACACCTTGTGAAAGAAAACCAGAACCACCTTGACTTCCTGTAAATAAAGAACCTCTACCAACTTTTCTTCTAAATACTGTACCACCAGTATCGTAGAATAAACTTGTTTTTACTGGAGCTGATGTTTCTACTTCTTCATCAAGAGCTTTCTGCCTATTTACAATCTTCTGCTCTTCTTCTTCCTTTTTTGCAGCCTTTGTTTCTTCCTTTACCTCTTGTCTAGGTTCAGGAGTTGGGCTACCACCACCGCCAAAGCACATACTTACCTCCTTATGTCCATTCCAAAAAAGTTCCTCTTTCTAGCTATACTAGGTCTTTTAAATAAATCAAAGCCTTTTCTTGCATTGAAAGCTTGCATAGGTTTTTGTCCAGCCATCAAACTTCTTCCTTCTCCAGCTCCTAACATCAAGTATTGCAGAGCATCATGAATATGAGAATACATATTTTTTTCTGGTTTATCTTCATATCTTTCTCCAGACACTTGCATTCTTCTATAGCAGTAGCCACCTTGAAAACCTTTTATTAGTTGTGGACATCTCCTATCTATTAAGAAACCAGATTTACCATCTACCATTTTAGTAAGTTGTGAAGAAACAGATTCAAGCCTTAGGTCTATGCTGTTGCTTGGAGCTGGCGTTGCTTTGAGTCCAGCACCACGCAGTATTTGAAAAGGAGTTGACTCATCTGTTTGCGCCCTAAAATCTCCAGCTGGGTCACCATAAATATACACATCAAGATTACCAAATCGTGTAGCAATCTCTTGTCGTAGTAATTCTGAAAAACGTACTATACCCATATCAATTGCAACTATCTCTGACTGCACAAGCCATCGACCTCGAACCTTCTGACCAAACACAGCAGATGGAGTCAATCCAAAATCAATACCAATATACAAAGGTACACCAGCAGCAACTGGTATTTCCTCTTGTGCAATATGTGAATCACTTACAAAGTCTGGGTATACTGGCTTACCTTCTTGAATCATACCAAGACGATTCATAACGTATACATCTATCCAACTTTTTGTTTTACCATTCACAATATTTGGATAATAGCTTTGTAATATGTTTTTGCTGTTCTCTGCTTTGGGTGTTGGGGAATAGGATAATACTTCGCCTTTCTCACCAAGATTCTCTGTCATTGCTGCTGGCTGAGTATAGAACTTCCAGTTCTCAGGCTTGACTAACATTGTTGCTTGCTCTCTAGGTATATGGTCTGGTATCGGAACTTCGCCTGACATGATAGCCCACCAATGGTCTTCTTCTGGTGCGTTGGTATCACAGATAACACCTGACCAACTAGAACCACCCTCTCTCATACTTGGGTATCGACCAACACGCATAGTACACGCATCAACAATACTCTTTGGTATCTCTCTTGCTTCGTTAATCCATATACCAGTAAGTTCGAGTGACAATAACTTCTTTACATCTTCTGGTCTATCTAACGCTAAAAAAATTACTTCGAGGTCTAAATCATTCATAATAATGTGGTGAGTGTAAGGAACAGACCAATGAAACTTTCCCCACTCATTCTCTGGGAACCAATCCAACCATGTCTTTATTGTTGTTGTTCTAAGTTGTGGGTTTGTATTTCGTATGATAGCCCAGCGTGATTTACGCACTCCATCATCATTTGGCTTCTGCTCGAGAGCCCTTCTAAATACCTCAACACAACACGCAACAGATTTACCAGAACCAACTGGACCTCGAATGCCACGAAAAAAACTACTATCCTTCATAAANTCTTTGAGAACTTTACCATCAGGNTTGTAAGTAAACTTCATCTCAGACCTTTATCANTTCCAGCCTTNAATAATTTTTCTATAGTTTCCTGACCTTGTGCTTCGATNANANTATCTAGCATTTTATTAGTGATGAAGGAAGCTGTNTGTTTCTCGTCAAANTATTGGAAATGTATCTTCCTTACAAGCTGACGNAACATACGATGNTCTTCTGGTTTGAGAGTGTTTATAAAACTCATGNNAACTTTCTATGNGNTGCTGTCTTCTTTGCTATCTTCTTTGGTTGTNNNGANACTTGTTTGCCNTTACGCATGGCTGCTCTTTTCTTTCGAGTTGTTGCTCGATACTCTTCATCCGATAAAGATTTTATTGCTGACTCTGGTAAATACCTCTCCCCAGTTTTGAGAGAGGGTTTACCAGACTTGGTTCGCCACTTCTGTCTTGTCCATGCTCGTAGGCTTCTTTGACTCTTTGCTAAAGCCATCAGCGATATCCACCACCTTTGGCTTTATATTGTTTGGCTAACATCTGTGCCTTTCGTGCAGACCATTGTCCAGGTCTTCCACCTTTACCACCAGCCTTGATTCTGCGGAAAAGTGCAGCTCTCATTGTTGGCTTGGTATAGTTTCCAGCTGCATTAACTGCCATTACTTCTTCTTCTTTTTAGAAGCCATAATTTTTGATTGCAGTTGTTTAGGAAGAGTCTTCTGCTTTGCAGTCAAACCATTCTTTTTCGCTGGTGGTCTTCCTCTTTTACTTCCGTAAGTTCCTTTTCCCATAGGCATAGTATTATCCTTTCTTTTTCTTGGCTTTATTTCTTCGTGAGATTGCTGCTGCCTTTCGTTTTGCGTCGGCTTTGCTTGATGCTCCCCACGCTCTTAGGCTGAGAAGAAGTCTTGTTGGTCTGCCTTTTGAGTCCCTTTCCGGCCCTCGCATTCCCCCCATCCTTGCTAGAAAGCTTGCTCTTCTTGGGTTGTCCCCTGACTTTACTGGAGCTTTTAGAGTTCCTCCCTTGTAGCTTGCTCGACCTTTTGCGTTCAAGCCGCCCTTCGGATTCTTCCCTGCCTTTCTTTGCCACGCTGGAGTTTTCGGCATCTTTTCTCCTTCTCAATATATTAGACATTAACACAGCAACACGCATAATCAATCCCTTTAACTGTAAAAAAATATTTATCAAGCTTTTTTCTCCATAAATGTTAGTGAACTATCCCTTGCAACTGTAAGTGTGTGACTTTTGGGGTCACCCCCACTTACAGCTATGTTCCACAGCATACTGCCAGCAAATTACGATAGGTCTATGTTGACTGATATAGAACCAATATGATTATGCATTACTCTGTCTACTGCTTTGAAACCAGCCCTATCTAGTAAATCTTTGCTAGCTTCTAGTTGTACATACTCACTCTTTGCTTTATCAGAGAGGTTTACCAACTTACTCAGTGCTTTCGTAGCATTCATACTTAGCTGTTCGTTGATGCAAGTCATCATATACTGTTGCACATGTGGCAATCTCAGAGCCTTGCTAGCTGTAACTCTGCCTGATTCTCCAGCACTGTATCCAGCTTGTTTACTCGCATCTGTGATTGAGCCGCCACTTGCTACGAGTGTATCAACCAATGCTTTCTGCTTTGTTGTTAGCCTGTGTGTCATTTGCCATCTCTCCTTCTTCATCATGCTAGATTGTACCAGCTACGATTTAACCTTGTATTTAACCACCATGTCAAGGTCTTAATTTCACTAGCTGCTCTTTTTCAGCCCCCAAAACAGCCACCAAGAGGTCATTTGAGATAATGTCTCCGAACGCTCTTCACGAGTGTACGTAAATGCTTCACCCATAATATAGTCCTTTCATGATGTTAATTTACTGACCAGTCTTACCATCAAACGACATTGGTAGAGTGCGGTGCAGTCTTGCCAGCAGAAGTGTGCTGGCTGGTCTTTGTATTACCCAACAACTAATTTCCCCTTGCTGGTAGGCGCAATTCCTCGCGGAACAAATTAGATGTTGCTCTACAGTCGTTTGCTGGACACCTGTTTGCATAAATTAACAAACTATGAAAGGAGTAATATTATGAGTAAAGATTTAGTACACAACGTGAGAGCATTCTACGACATTATCACAAATGACTGGCAGCGTTATTACGAGCTGAAAAAGGCTAGTGAAGACCTTGAATGGAAGATAAATAACAAGGATAAATACATAGCTGATACATCTAGCGAGTATGATGCAGAATGGGAGAGATGCCAAACGACTAACACAGTCTCCACCACGCTAGAAAGATTGGATAATAAAATCGAGCAAGCTCAGCAGACTCAATCAGAGTTACGAGTTATGAAACAAGCTGTGGATAAAGTGCTTGAGTCTCAGAACCTAGAGTCACTACCTAGAAGGACTCTTGCTGAGATGCCAAAGCGTGCATCAGAAACTATTGATAACACAGCATCAACAAAGAAACAGCTTAAGTCAGAAAGCTAATCACGAAAGACCTGAGCAAGTCGCTAAACTGCTCACCTCAACACAAAGGAGAAAGATATGTTAGCAACAGTTATAGCAAGTTACTTGATAGGTAATCTAATGATACTAGGATTTATTATCTGGTTATGGAGAAAGCCATGAGGTCAACTATAGAAGAGATACTTGGAGTAGCATTTCTGCTACTCTGGTTTACCATTTTATTCTCAGGATTATTTGAGCAGTTCATGCTAGGGGTTATCGAGACCTTTAGCTGAACAGCTCTAGCAGCAATGGTGCCAGCGTCCAGCTTGGCACTCATTGGCTGCGTCGAGCTGCAAGCAAAAGGGGGAGTGGGGGCTGGCAAACTAGTTGGCGGCTCAGCCATCAGATTGAATTGTGTAGTAACGAGTATAAGTTTTCCATAAAAATGAAAGGAGAAAGCTATGGAAAAAATCTATAAAGATGAATTTAAAATAAATGATGAGGAGATGTTTATACTAGATAGAACACATGGCAAACGTATTGCACAGCTGAAAATAGATAGAAACGTAGAGATATATTCAGCAGCAAAAGGTAAGTTCCTCGTAGTAGAATGGGAGCATGGATTCTGTCAGCGACACTTCTACAACACATTGTCAGAAGCTATCCAGCATTGTGTTGAACTAAGAAAAATCTATGACAGAGTAAAACTAAAATACCTTCATGCATATGGAGGTGTAAGTAACTAGTAGCTTTTCCCTCTAACAAAAACATCTTGCTCTCTGGTCAAGGATACCCTTCGGCACTTCGTGTCCTTGACCATGCAATCTGTTTCTGTTCTGAGGGCTTGTAAATTTTTTAACAAATGATAAACTAAACATGGAGAAAGCAATGAACAATCAAACNTTTTACTATTCGAAAGAAATTCTTCGGCAGATAAATTACGCTGACCCAAACGCAATGAACTGCTGGGGAGTTATCGTTGGACATACTTGTTTTGCATTACCAGAATCAAAGGAACGCAGAGCTGGTATCAAAATGATATGCAATGGATTCAAGCACAAAGGCAGAGTCGATANTGACCTGACTTGGGCTGATGACTACACCATAAAATTCTACAACAAAGATGGAAACATTATCAATACTTTGGAACGTGTATATGCTCCAGAGCTTTGTCGTACTCTTGATATTCACATCGAGAGTGGACCTGAGTCACCAGTACCAGAGTTACAATTCACAACAACTGTTACGGAGGTAAACTAATGCACAATCAAAAAATCATGGTACATGAGATTAACGATAGATACACAACTCAAAAGCATAAGATACATCATCATCTAGAAAAATTTGGTAGTATCTCACCACTTGAAGCACTCAAACATTATGGGTGTATGCGACTTGCTGCTCAAATACTCGAGCTAAAAAAAGATGGAGTAGAAATCGTTACAACAATGAAACAGCAAGGTGACAAGCAATGGGCTGAGTACTGGCTTGAAGAAAGATTCAGAAGAGAACACAAGCAAGTAACAGACTTCAATCTTGCCAGGAGTGGTGAGTCAATGCCGTTGCCAAAAGCATTCTTCAAACAAGAGCGTGAGCATTATGAAAACATTAGTGCTGACCCATATGAATGGAGTGAGGAAGGACATTGACCACAGAAAACGTAGGAACATTTGTGTGGAATAATCTGACACACAATGTAACAGTTCGAAGAGACTATCTGAACTACTCAGAGTCTGGCATGCCGTATGTGGTAGACCACTTTGAACTGCATGTAACTGATGTAAATGGTAACAAAGTAAAAAGTCCGTTGACAGAAACTGGGTATCGTTCGTACATGCTCGCACGAAAGTCAGAGCATTACGGAGGTACAACTCATTGTGACGAACCAGTTACCAATGAGCAGTTTCTTGTCAGCATAAAAGAAAAACTAGGCGAAGAGCCAAAACAAAAGGAGTTAATGTTATGAGTATACAAAAGTCAGTAAGAGGTAAAGAAATGGTAACACTAGAAGAAAGAGTACAGAAAGACTTTCTATTCTATGAATCACTACATGAAGATGAAGAACGAATCAAAAGCTGGGACGTTCGATATTCGTTTGGCAAAGTGAAAGAAGCACTCGAAAGTATTAAAGAGATGTATCACTTTGTAGATGACTCACGCAATGAAGCTAACGTACCCACATCAAAGGTACGAGAGATTCATTACGGAGATGACAAGTGAGTCACCCAATCAATGAGCAAATCAAAGATACTGTCAATGACCAGCTAGACAATCTGACAGTATCTGAGTTACAATCAATGGTTGAAACATTAGGAATGAACTCAGTGGTTCTTGATGATTTCTTGCGTGATGTAGCAGAACAAATGTATGAGCAACTACATCTTAAGTTGTAAAAAAAAAGGGTGGCCTAACAAGCCACCCAGTTTGAAGGATTAATATCATGATTACTAAAAACCAGATTAGAATACTATCAGCTTTGTTCTATCTATCAAAGGAAAAAAAACAAAGAGTAGTACTATCAACTCACATTTCTAAACTTATGCCAGACATGAGACAAGGAACACTATCGGCAGCATTGAATCTTCTCGAGCATAAACTTGGATTGGTCATATCATTACCTTGTGATTGTGCCACAAGATTTATGTATGCAAATAAAAATGCACCAAGTACAACAAGAAAATATTATATTACCGGACATGGTAATAAATTAGTCAATATGTACTTGAAAATGGTAAAGCGAGATGATAATACTGTTGATTATGAAAAGTTATCTGCAGCAGCTTACGCAACAATCAGAACAGCTGAACGTCGACTTACGCAAGGCTTTTAACTGGGCTGGATTATCAAAGACAACATACTATCGACAGCTAAGAGGAACAGAGTTACGNTNTGATACTGCTNNNAANATTGAAANAGCTATTGAACANCTTGCNACGCTTCAAAAAAAATAAAGGAGAAGAAAACAGAGCATCAATCATCTGTGATGCGTGTGGTAAGTCAGCACAATATTTTGTTGTATCCCTCTATAAAAGCACAAAGATATGTATGACATGCTATGAGGAGGACACATGGTTAGCAAAAGTAAAGCAAAAGGAAGCTATCACGAAAGGTGGTTTCTAAAATTATTTAATAGTTTAGGTATNCGTACAAAGAAACAACCACTATCGGGCAGTTTAGGTGGTGAGTACAGAGGGGATTTGACTNTTGATATCGGTGGCAAAAGCTTAATAGTTGAAGTCAAGTACAGAGATAGNAGTCAATTCCCTAATGTATTTAATTTACTAGAAGACAAAGACCTTGCTGTATGTAAACGCAAGAAGGGCTCTCCAAGATACTGCGTCATAATCAAAGACGAAGTATGGGAAGATGTCTTTGCGTGTCTCATAGAGCATTACGATAATTAACAACAGGAGTTCCAAATGGAAATAGAAATCAATTTCGACAACCTTCAAATCGAAACACTTAACATGAACTTGGAAAAAAATACTGAAAAGCCAGCGACTGGCAAACAGTTGTGGAAGTTACAAAACCAAGTTCTCCGCAACTTACGCATTATTGATACGCTGAAAAAAGCATGCACCACATATCACATTGAGGATAAACAATACCATGAGATTACAGAATGGGAGGATATCATGGACGATATGACCAAACTCTCATTCCCAATCTCGTTAGAGAAAGCTAGCAATCTAATCAAACAGCTAGTCAATATTGAGAAGGATAGCTTGAACTATCACAAGAGATTTATCGAGAGAAGACTAACTAAAAAGAAGGAGTCATCATGATTGAAAACAAAATACATCTAGTAAAAGACGGAGTGGGAGCTGTTGAATACATTCTCTCATTCCGTACACCAACCTTTGCAAACATCAAAATGAAAGATGAACTAAAAGAAATTGATGGTGTAGAAATAAATGGGACACTGATTACTTGTCAAGATTCTACTGCTGCAATGAAAGCAAGTGACGTACTGCAAACATACTTGACACCTATGAACAAAGCAGAACTTGCATCTCGCATATCGAAATGGAAATATCTTTTCTATAAACCATACAACTCAACTATGGAAGAGGTTGAAGAAAGGAGTCAGGCAATCCTCGAGCAACTTGCTGAACTGCCAGCAGATTGTGTTCATCATGCTCTTGGTATGGCAATCCGCACTTACAAAATCTTTCCGTCGTTCTCTGAGGTGTTTGGCATTATGAAAAACAATGTCAATGAACGACAAAACTTTGCAGCTCAGATAGATAAAATTCTTGACCAGTTGCATCAATGAAACTATGATGTCTATATAAATAAGGAGAAAGCACATGGACAGAACAAAATTCATGGGTGGTAGTGATACTATCCGATTAGTGAAAGGTGACTGGGAAAGTCTCTATCTCGAAAAAATTGGAGAGAAGCAGCCAGAAGATTTGTCTGACAATCTACAAGTTCAGATNGGTATCACAACAGAACAACTNAATGTCGAGTGGTTTNTCAAGNANCACAGCAATCATCTTGATATGAATATGATTGAGAGAAACAAGAGTATNGGAATCTATTTGATAGATGATGTACCTTGTGCTGCAAATCTTGATGGCTTGATNACACAGTACCAGGAGCAGAGACAATGGATTCTCGAGTGCAANCATACCAATCCATTCANCTCTATCCAAGATGTTATCGANAGATACATGCCACAAGTACAATTCTANATGCACTTACACAGACACATGATGAAACAACGACCAATACGAACTCGTCATCATTGTGCTGGTGCATTCATATCAATCATTCAAGGCAATGGTAGTAAGTATCATCAGTCCCATATCGAGTACAACGAACTGTACGCAGAGAAGATTATGGAACTAGTGAAGAAGTTTTGGTTGAACCATGTTGTGCCAAGAGTCAAGCCAGCTGACAATGGGGTTGCGGACCCACCAGAGGTCAACGCAATCCCCATTGATAGGAAGATTCAAAAGAGTATGGCGCACAGTAATGAGTTTACCAATGATACACATGAGTACATACAGACTATGGCAGAAGCAGAGAAGCATGCAGATGCAAAGAAAAGGCTGCTTAGTCATGTAACTGACGATGTGTATGAGATGTTCAATGATTACCTAGTAATATCAGTATCAAAGACCGGAAGAAGAAGTATTCGGCTACGTAAGCCAATACAACTTGCTTATGACATAATGAAAGGAGAAAGCAATGGACGGACTGAATAACCAAATACAACAAGCAAAGGTACTTGCAAAGCTTGTGTCTATATCAGAGATACAAGCTTTTGTTGCAAAGCAAAGGCATGACCTAGAGTTAGAGCTTGCAGCATTACAATCTGCACAAAAAGAAATAGAAAGAAAGGAGAAAGAACGTGACCAAAGATAATATCTATACAGCACTCATGAAGTGTGAGTTCAAAAAAGTAAAAGTTGAAGGTAACAATGCGATGTTCAATGCCAAGTATATGAAGGTAAAGGACATCATACCTATGATTGAAATGGAGTTGCAAAAGCAAAACATCATTTGCATTGGNACTATGAAAGTGAATGAACANAATTCACCGATACTCAANATACANNTGCGACACATACCNAGCGATACATTNATNGAAAGTGAGTGTACTTGCTTNGACGATACNAAGAAAGGNAGTCANCAAATTGGTAGTGGCATTACCTACATGACACGATACATTTTGCAACGGCTGCTTAACTTAGTTCCAGATGAAAGCACAGATGATGACGGCAATGAATCTAGCAAGTCTGGTACATTTCAGAAACCTAGAAAAGTAATTAGAAAGGACAACTATGGAATATGATAACACAAATACTGGTGCAGTTTTTCAACCGAACAACGAAGAACTGAGTGGCACTGGTACACTCAATGACAATGGCAACGAGAGTCGAGTATGCGTTGTCAAATCAACACAGAAAGATGGTAGCGTAGTGCGTGACATCTACATGAAAATTGGTCGTATGTGGGACAATGAGAGCTCTAACGGAATGGCACCACAGTTTACTGGTACGATTGATTTACCATCGGACAATAGTCGAGTTGCAGCATGGGTCAAGCAAGGCTCATATGGTATCATGCTGTCTCTTAAGCTATCACCAAAACAAGAACAGGAACAATCATCTGTTGACAATGATACTGAATCAGATGATATTCCTTTTTAGGGTGGTGCTTTCTCCAAAGATGCCCTAAAACATGCTAGGAGGTCTATTACTGCTCTGCTTGCCAGACCTCCTAGCTTTCAAAGAAAGCACAGAATATGTTTACAAAAATGACACACACAGTAATTCTCATGCTTACAATCGACCTCGAGTCAGCAAGAGAATGCCAGGCACTAAGCGAAAAAGTTTACAACGAGAACAGATGCTTTGAAGCCTACAATATATACAGCACAGTACCACCACGAAAGCCAGACAACTTCGAGGACATCATATCTCTTTACATAGAAAGGAAAAAGTTATGGGAAAAATAAATCAATTCTCAGCACATGATTACAAATGGAACTACATCGTTTGGGTTGGTGCTACACCTGATTACTACGTCAACTATAAAGATGCTAAAAGAGCATACGATGAATGGATAGATGAAGGATATGATGATGTCCACTTGTATGCAGCAGACTCAAAATTAATTGACAGTTGTCAACCATAGATGAAGAAGCCACAACTCAGGCGGCCCATCGTAATCATCAAAATCAAAAGCTAACTGACTAGGTGTGGAGCTGGAAGTGAGGTCCATCAATGAAGGGACGTCTTGATTCTTTTCGTCTTGTGTCGATGTAGTCATTCATTAAATCCTCTGCACTATCTGGTGACACAGTAAGAAGTTTGTGCCAAGCTGCACCCCAAACCAAATCAACTCCAACTTCTTTTGCAGCCTTTCGCATAGCATCAGCTATATTATCATAATCAACAATATCCCAAGATGGATTACTGCCATCATAAGCCATAAGGTCAACAGCGTGTGCATACCCATCATCTTGTATTAAATGTTTACTAGCCATTGTCTGCGATTTGCCAGAATTAAACAGCTTCTTCTGAGTCTCCAAGTCTCGAACACCATAGATAACTCCAAAGTCTACATCCGTATACTCAATCGCNTTCTTAACANNCTNAACAAGNTNAGGNTGTACTCCATCCAGTCTATCCAGCGACCNTTGTGATAATTTAAATGCCATATCTTNTCTCCTAAAGTTTCTAATATCCCAATCCCTATGTATGCGAAGNTTCTCACGACGTTTATCCCAATTATTTCCCATTCTTTCGTAGCCCAAAGAATTTAGTCACTGAGCGTATNCCAAAGCTNGCNGCNACAATACAACCNAAAGTTACNTGATACCACTCAGGCATCGTTTCTAAGGCTCTGAAGCCCTGTTCTACTATNTTTCTNCCCCAAGANCCACANAANCANAGNATAAGAGGAATGCTAAACAAAATTACCAGATATTCGTCCTTCCAACTAGACTGCGAACCTTTCATCGCTTCCAAATCCCAGTCAATATCTCCAGTAAGCTGCTTCTTTTTAATCTCAAGATTCAACTTTTGTGATTCAGCTTTGGACTCTATCCAAGTAGAAGCCATGCCACCAATCAGAGAGATTGCCTTAAAAATCATTTTAGTTTGACTCCTTACCAAGCCAGATAGCAAATGCTCCTGTCATTGCACCAGTAACTACAGACACTAAGCCAGCCTGTTGAGTGGTTAAATCAGGCTGACTTAACGCCCACTCGATACACCTAACGTATACACAGGTCATAGCTAGCATCATCAAGCGTGGGAGGATACGCCACTTGTCTAATGTTTCT
>FUFK010044081.1_pt1 | contig 27879 bp, 26 predicted proteins | sample 1021851 | NCBI WGS metagenome assembly FUFK01 (sample SAMEA51879418, study PRJEB19060) | metagenome
TATTCAACGTCTAATGAGGTATCTGGTACAGGATATACAGCGGCTGGTGCAGCATTGACTAGCGTTACCCCTACAACGTCAGGCACTACAGCATTTTGCGATTTTTCTGATCTTACATTTAGCTCAAGCACAATTACTGCAAACGGCGCTCTTATTTATAACGATACTCAGTCAGACAAAGCTGTCTGTACGTTGGCGTTTGGTGGGGACAAGACAAGCACCGCTGGTGATTTCACTATTCAGTTTCCAACGGCGGATGCGTCTAACGCGATAATCCGCATCGCGTAGCGAGTAGTATGTGGCAGATCTTAATGGGTGGGGNAGAGGTACTTGGGGCGAAGGCCCGTGGGGCCAAGCAGATCCTATTGAGATCACAGGTGTCTCAGGCACAGGTGCGGTCACTACAGTCACAGTCAGCGCAGACGCAACTGTTTCTATCACAGGTGTTTCTGCAACAGGGTCAGTCGGCTCCGTCACGATCATCGAAGGGTCGGGCGTCACTGTATCTATTACGGGTGTCGCAGGCACGGGCGCTGTTGGGTCGGTTACAGCTATCGGGAACGCAAACACTTCGGTCACAGGTGTTGCGGGTACGGGCGCTGTTGGGTCGGTTACAGTCAGTGCAGGGGCTAATGTATCCCCAACGGGTGTTGCAGGTACTGGCGCAGTTACGACAATCACTGTATCCGCAGATGCTAATGTATCTACAACAGGCGTTGAAGGCACCAGTGCAGTTGGGTCAGTCACTACAACAGCGGGNGCGAACGTATCCCCAACGGGCGTTGCAGGCACTGGAGCAGCAGGCACAGTCTCTATTGGGTTGGGTCAGACGATTGTTCCAACGGGTGTCGCAGGCACTGGAGCGGCTGGTGATGTAACAGTTGCTGACACTGTTATTGGCGTTACAGGGGTATTTGCAACAGGCGTAGCAAATATTGTCAATGTGTGGGGCTTAGTGGATGATAGTCAAACGCCAAACTACTTAAATATATCAACGAGCCAGACACCAAGTTACTCCAGTGTATCGACAAGTCAGACACCAAGTTACTCAAGTGTATCTACGAGTCAGACACCAAGTTACTCAAGTGTATCTACGAGTCAGACTCCGAATTGGGAAGAGGTAGCTTAATGCCGCGCAAAGTTAAAAAGATTATCAAGGGGCTAGAGAAAGCCTCTAAAACTCATAAAAAACAAGCTGAAACATTGAAGAAGCATGTGGCCTCCATGAAAAAGCCCGCTGCTAAACGTCGGAGAAGATAGATGGCAACTTACGTCAACGACCTACGCTTAAAAGAGATCGCTACTGGTGACGAATCAGGTACATGGGGCACCAGTACAAATACAAATTTAGAGCTAATTGCAGAGGCGTTTTCTTTTGGAACAGAGGCGATCACGACCAATGCTGACACGCATACTACTACTATTGCCGATGGCTCTACTGATCCCGGCAGGTCAATCTATTTGCAATACACTGGCGCTCTTAATAGCGATTGCACCGTCACTATAGGGCCGAATACAGTTTCAAAGCTGTGGTTTATAGAAAACGCAACGACAGATTCAGGTTCATCTGGCCCGTATAACATCATCATTAAGCAAGGTTCTGGTGCTACGGTTACGATCCGCAACGGTCAAGTCAAAGCTATTTATTCTGATGGCGCAGGCTCAGGCGGTAAGATGGTCGATGCGTTTACTAACCTAAACGTGAAAAACCTTATAACGGAGCAAGCGGGTAATACCACTGGTATTCAGCTTATTTCTACAGACGGAGATGCAGCGGTTGGCCCACGTTTAGATTTATCAAGGTTAAGTGCAAGTCCTGCGGATGATGACGCAGCCGGTCAGATTCGTTTTATGGCGAACAATGATGCTGGAACAGAAATTAGCTTTGGCTTTATTCGGATGTTACTTTCTGACGTTTCAGATGGTTCAGAAGACGCTAAGTTAGAAATAGATACTAGAGTCGCTGGAACGAATAGAAGTCGAATTGAAATCTCTTCAACAGAGACTGTATTTAACCAAGATAGTCAAGACATCGACCTTCGTGTTGAGACTGACGGCAATGCAAACATGGTGTTCGTGGAAGGTAGCACCAACCGAGTAGGTATAGGCACTTCGTCTCCATCGACCGAATTAGAAGTAGCGGGGGATATTACTGCTATAAGTGCTGGCCCGAGTATTTTTCTTACAGATAGCGACAACAACCCAGATTACCAAATAAAAAATGGTAACGGCACTTTTAGGATTATTGATGCTACCAATAGCCAAGACAGAATTAATTGTGACTCTACGGAAACGATTATCAATGAAAGTTCAGCAGATCTAGACTTTCGCGTCGAAAGTAACGGAGTGACAGATGCCTTAAAGGTCGATGGTGGAAACGACCAAGTAATAATAGGCACAGGGGCAGATTTACTTACCTCATCGGCAGGCAGTGATAATATCCGAATAGGAGAAGGTGCAGGGGATACTATTGCTTCTGGGGGCAATGATAATGTTGTTATAGGTAAAAATGCAGGTACAGCATTAACGACAGCAGATGCGAATGTAGCTATTGGCACTCAAGCACTAAACACGGAAGACGCACATGGAGGTAACGTCGCGGTTGGTTATCAAGCACTTCAAACACAAAACAGCGGTGCGACAGTTTATAACGTAGCTGTTGGATACCAAGCAGGGAAAGCTATAACAACAGCCCAAAATAATGTAGCTATTGGCGGTCAAGCTCTTAAATCATCCACTACCGGCGGTAACAATGTGGTTATCGGTTATGTGGCAGGTGATTCTATGACAACCGGTAATACTAACGTAGCAATCGGAAGTGCAGCACTAGGAACAAATGTTGAGGGCGATAGAAATGTTGCGATTGGTTATCAAGCTCTAAAAGCATTTAATCCAGCTTCTGATAGCGATACATACAATATTGCTATCGGTTATAACGCTGGTTTAAGTCAAACAACATCAACTAACAATATTTTTATAGGTGGCCTTGCAGGTGATGCAAATACAACCGGCGGGAGCAATGTTGCTATAGGTCGTAGTAGCCTTGGTGCAGACACCACTGGTATTCAGTCTGTTGCGATAGGGCGTGGTGCATTACAAGCTCAAAACTTTACCGGCAGCCAAGCGTCTGGCAATACAGCAGTTGGATATAACGCAGGTAACGATGTTTCGACGGGGGTAAACCTCACACTGATCGGTCACAGTGCAGGTGATGCCCTGACCACGGGAACGGATAGTGTTGCTGTGGGTAAATCAGCCCTGAGTGCAGACACACAAGGTACGTTTACTGTAGCGGTTGGAACAAATGCCCTTGCCTCACAAAACTTTACGTCTGCAACCACGTCTTACAATGTCGCTGTTGGCTTGAATGCAGGGACGAACGTTACGACAGGACAATATAACACATTGCTAGGGGGTGCAGCGGCTGATGCTCTTACCGTTGGCGGCAGCAATGTGGCGGTTGGAGTTGATGCGTTAGGTGCAGATACTAAAGGGAGTCGTGCCGTTGCGGTCGGCATGAACGCATTACTCAGCCAAAATTTTACTTCCGCTACTAATGGGTACAACGTCGGTGTTGGTTATAGTGCAGGACAGTCGATCACCACGGGAATTAACAATACCATCGTCGGTGGTCTTGCAGGTGATGCGCTCACTGACGCTGACGAAAATACCGTGATGGGTTACGGTGCTTTGAGCAAGGATGAACTGGGTAGTAGGTCAACTGCCGTAGGTCATTTAGCCTTACAAGATCAAGACTTCGATTCAGCGACAGATACCAACAACACGGCTGTCGGCTGGAAAGCAGGTAATAACCTTACTACTGGGCAAAACAACACCTTTGTTGGTGCAGGAGCAGCGCAAACCGGCGTTGTCACTGGTAATGGAAATAATTCGATAGGGGTAGCTTCTCTTAATGCACTCACGTCTGGTGCTAATAATACCGCCATGGGTGATAGTGCTGGGGTGTCAGTAAATACAGGCAGCAATAATACCCTATTGGGACACGACGCAGGGCGCTCAGGAAGTCCGGGTGGGACTATCAATAATGAAAGCAATGAAATTGTGTTGGGTGATGAAAACGTCACTGAAGCGCATATTCAAGTTTCTTTGACTGTGGCATCTGATGAACGCGATAAGACCGATTTTGTAGACTTAGACCTTGGTTTAGATTTCGTAAAAGCGTTAGAGCCTGTCACTTACTACTGGGACAAGCGTTCTAAGTACGGTGATAAGTATGCCGACGATTACGATTTGAATGCACAAACGCCAGATGGTACGCACAAAGAAGATTGGATGGACATTGGCTTCAAAGCTCAATCTGTGTTGGCGCTTGAGGAAGCTGCTGGTTATAAAATTGCAGAAAAGAAAAACCTCACCGTATCGCTATCAGGTGACGGCAAACAGTATGGTTTGCAGTACGAAAAATTTATACCGATCCTTGTCAAAGCTATAAAAGATCAAGACGCAATTATTACATCACTGACTGCGCGTGTAACCGCGCTCGAATCGTAGGAGGACGAAATGTCAGAAGAAATAGAAGACAGCACTGACGAAGAAGAAGAAGAAGAAGAAGAAACAGAAGTCAGCACTGACGAAGAAGAAGAAATAGTAGTTCGCACTGATGAAGAAAAAGAGAAAATGTACAAAGCTATGCTAGATGGCGCGGATACTATTACCAGTGTATTGAATGCAGACAATCCGTTTTATAACGACCAAACGAATGCCGAAAAGCAAAAGCGTATATTGCGTAGTGCTAGTTATTTAGAATTTGGCAAAACATTCAATGATTGGGGGTCAGAAGATTTTTCTGTTATCGACGCGGCTATTGACACTGCAAAAGCCTATACACCATAAGGAAAAACAGAACGTGCAAATCAACTTAGAAGAAAACGAGATTAACGCAATCCTAGCGATTCTTGGCAACATGCCTAGCAAAAGCGGGACATGGCCTTTGATGATGAAGATTAAAGGGCAAGCTGATGCTCAGTTGGTTAAAACGGAAGCAGAGCCAGAAGAAGGCGAGGAAGAAGCTGCTGTTGAAGCCATAAATGGCTGAGATCTGATATGGAAATAGGTTCTGTTAGCGACACTGCCCAAATCAGTTGGAAGCAGATCGCAGTGCAAAAACAAGAGCGCCTAAGAACGGGCGCTGAAGGCGAACCGATCAAAGAAATGGTTGAGACGGTCATACCTGTCTTGTANACCCAAAAAGGTAACAAGATTGAGGCNACAACTCTTGCTCCNACACAAAGAGTGGATATTTCTGTATGAGCGANNNGGGNGAANAAGCATTGAANGAGGTCAATGCTCACGAGCGTGAGTGNGCNTTGCGCTATCAGCGTATCGAAGANCGCCTTGCAGANGGNNNTGCNAAGTTCAAACANCTAGAGCATTTNATTTATGGGCTGTACGCACTGATTGCAGCGGCTGCGCTGCCTCAGTTCTTTATGGGGTAAACCATGATTATCGAGTCTGTTGCAGCCGCCGGGATGCTCCTNCAGCAGATCAATTCGGTGATCCAACAAGTAAATGAGGGTCGGGCTAACGTCCAGCAGGCGATGGCTTTGGTCTCTGATTTTGGAGAAGCTCTTAATAATTTTGAGGTAGAACGTAAAAGCTCTACGTTCAAAGCATTATCTAAAAACGACATCTTGAAGCTGCAAATGCTTCGCAGGAACCAAGAGCGATACCAAAAAGATTTGAGGGATTTGCTCCTCGTCGCAGACCCTAAGTTGTTAGAGGATTATGACGCAGCGATTAGGCAGCAGGAGCAAGATAGGAGGGCACACGCAAAGATGATGGCGAAAAGAAAACGCGATAGAGAGAGACTCATACAACAACTCCTCGTTGGTGGCACTACACTAATTATTGGTGGCGGTATCGCAATCTTAATTTTTGTGTTGATCCTCAAAGCCTTCGGATAACTATGGCGGCAAAAAGACTAGAAGATGGTAGTGATTACGCCGAATACGATGCGGATGGCGATGGCATAGTTACTGATAACGAGTTAGAGACTAGCAAGGAACTGCAAGAACTAAAGATAAGCAACGAAAGGGCGCANGCACAAAGAAGTATGAGTTGGTTTGCTCTCTGGGGGATGCTGTTGTACCCATCGTTGGTGGTGGTAAGTAGTTGGGCTGGACTGGTGCAGGCGGCAAGTATTCTNGGCGATATGGCTAGTGTCTATTTTGTGTCAGTCGCAGGTATATTGGCAGCGTTNTTNGGNGCGCANGCATGGTCAAACAGAGGGAATGGTAGATGAGTTTAGTGGGACAGCTAATCGGCCCAGTCACAGGACTGCTCGACAAGTTCATTGAAGACAAAGATCAGAAGAATGCGTTGGCCCATGAGATCGCAACTATGTCGGAGCGCCACGCGCAGGAAGCATTAAAAGGCCAGCTAGAAATCAACAAGATGGAGGCTGCACATAAGTCGTTATTTGTTGCCGGGTGGCGACCTGCTATTGGTTGGATCTGTGCTCTAGGGCTGCTGTACAACACAATCATCGCCAACATAATCAGCATCTGGATAGATGTGCCAGAGGTAGATACAACGCTTCTAGTGCCCGTTATGATGGGTATGCTCGGATTGGGCGCTATGCGTTCATACGAGAAGGTCAACTCTGTAGCACGAGAAAAGTAGATGGTGACGTTTATGGGTCAGTTAGTAGATACATTGAAGCGGCACGAGGGTGTAAAGGCTTTCGCATACCAGTGTACAGCCGANAAGACCACCATNGGTGTCGGGCGTTGCATTGACGAAGATGGCGGCATTGGCCTGTCTGACGATGAGATCGAATACCTATTGATGAACGATATAGAACGCTGCGATGCAGAGTTAAGAGCGGCGTACGACTGGTATGAGAGCCTTAAAAAGCCTCGACGAGATGCCATGATAAACCTGTGTTTTAACCTTGGTCTAACTAGACTACGAGGGTTTGTTAAAGCCTTAGAAGCTATGTCTCGTGAACAGTATGATGTAGCTGCTGACGAGTTTATGGATAGTAGGTGGGCGGAACAGGTAGGTGATCGTGCAGTAGAGGTCACTGAACTTATACGGTCAGGCGAGTACAGATAATGCCGTTACGTAAGCTAAGTCTTCGCCCCGGTGTGAACAAAGAAGTTACACGTTATGTGGACGAAGAGGGCTGGTTTGACTCTGATAAAATACGTTTTCGCTCAGGATACCCAGAGAAAATAGGCGGTTGGCAGCGTATATCCGCTAACACGTATTTAGGTGTAGCACGTTCTTTATCTAACTGGGTAACTCTATCCAGTCAAAAATTAGTTGGTATTGGCACCAACTTAAAATTTTATATAGAGAAAGGTGGAGAGTATTTTGACGTAACGCCTGAACGCACACCGTCTGGCGTATCTCTTACTGATCCTTTTACAACGGTAAGTGGATCTACCACAGTGACTGTTACAGATGCCAATGGGGGCTACATAAACGGTGATTTTGTTACGTTTAGCGGAGCATCTGCCGTAGGTGGGTTGACCTTAAATGGCGAGTTTCAGATAACTTATTCTACTGGTAATACTTATACCATACAGGCTAGCAGCGCAGCTTCTTCATCAGCTTCAGGTGGTGGTTCTGTAACGGCTAAATACCAAATAAATGTCGGCCCAGAGTTTGTAGTGCCGTTAGTAGGTTGGGGTGCTGGTGGGTGGAGTGAAGGCACATGGGGCAACGGTGCTACTTCTACAGACTCTTTGCGTTTATTTAGCCAATCTAATTTTGGTGAAGACCTAATATTCGGGCCACGCGGAGGTAGTATTTACTACTGGGATGCTTCTAATGCTGACGGGTTAAACGGACGTGCAGTAGAGTTATCCACGCTATCTGGAGCATCCAATGTGCCCGTTATACAAAATTTTATATTTGTATCTGACGTAAGCAGGTTTGTGTTTTGTTTTGGAGCTAATACGTTAGGAGTAACTACACAAGACCCTATGCTCCTTAGATGGTCAGACCAAGAAGACCCAACTAATTGGACTCCTAGCGCCACTAATCAAGCTGGCGATCTAAAGCTATCTATAGGGTCAGAGATAATAAACGCCGTACAAGCTAGCCAAGAAATATTAGTTTGGACAGATGCTGCGCTGTATGCACTCCAGTATGTTGGCGCTCCTATAGTGTGGGGATCGCAGTTACTAGCAGATAATGTATCTATAGCTTCACAAAATTCTGCGGTGTTTGCTGCGGGAGTGACTTACTGGATGGGCTTAGATTCGTTTTACGTATACGACGGTAGAGTTTCAGTGCTGCCATGTTCTGTAAAACGTCATGTGTTTCGTGACTTAAACTCTGAGCAAAGAGAACAGTCGTTTGCAGGGTCTAACGAAGCCTTTAGTGAAGTATGGTGGTTCTACCCATCAACAGGTTCGACAACAGTGGATAAATACGTTGTCTACAATTACGAACAAAATATCTGGTATGTGGGTAGTTTATCAAGATCTGCTTGGTTGGATGCGGGTGTAAGGCAGTTTCCTACTGGGGCCACTTACAGTAACAATCTAGTCACTCACGAAGATGGTTTGGATGACAATGAAAGTGGAACTAATACAGCCATAACAGCATTTATTACTTCTGGTGAATTTGACATAGAAGATGGCGATAAATTTTCATTTATACGGCGTATTTTGCCTGACATAACTTTTGATGGCTCTACAGCAGACAGCCCCACAGCCACACTAGAGTTATTGCCACTACAGTCATCGGGTTCTGGGTACAACGATCCCCGTTCAGAAGGAGGGTCGAACAGCGCCTCTGTTATACGATCTGCCACAGTGCCCGTAGAAAAATACACTACTCAAGTAAACACTCGTGTTCGAGGCAGACAGCTATCTATTAAAGTACAATCCGATGCTTTGGGTGTGCAGTGGCAGTTGGGGGCACCTAGATTAGACATACGTCCTGACGGAAGAAGATAATGCCAGCAGATATAACCTTTGTAGCACCTCGATTACCAGATCCTCCTAAAGAGTATCAAAAGACGTTTCTTGAACGGTTCAACAATACCTTACGTTTATATTTTAATCAGTTGGATGACGGCATAAGGAAAGCAGCCACATCACCTGAAGCTCAAGCACAGGCATGGTTCCTTGGCTAATCAATACAAAAACGCAAAAGTAGATTTGACGGCTACCACAGCCACTACGCTCTATACGTGCCCTACGGCAACTACAGCGATTGTTAAATCTATTCTTGTGTCTGAAGATTCAGGGAATGCGGATACCATAACAGTTACGCTAACCAACGCATCTGCTGCGGTATTTAGTTTATTTAAGACTAAAGCAGTTAGTGCTAACGCTACAGTAGAGCTACTAACTGCGCCCATAGTAGTAGAAGAATCGGAGATACTAAAAGTAACTGCTGCTACCGCTAATAGGCTTCATGTGGTAGCTAGTTTGTTAGAGATTTCTTGATGTTTGAACCTGATATAAATTTTAATCCAAGATTATTACCGCCTTATGGAGTTTCTCCCCGTAGGCGCATACCACCTGTTGCACCGAAAACACCGCAGGAAGAAACAAGGGATGTTGTAGGGGTAAGACCGAATGTAGATCCAAGAGAGCAGACTGCTGTTACGCCTGTAACTCCCGTAACTCCCGTAACTCCTGTAGCTCCTGTAGCAACTCAAACGTCTACGTCAATAACTCAATCAGAACCACTCGTAGCTCCTATAGCTCCTGTAACATCTGCACCTGCATCTGTGGCACCTGCACCTACATCTGTGGCACCTGCAACCACACCTGTAGCACCTGCAACTACATCTGTAGCACCTACAGAAGAGTCAATACAGACACGCGGAGAAAATAAACCTGTAACGGCTAAAGAGGCCATTAGTAATTACAAAAGCACTCTGCTTAATGCAGCAGATAATAATGTTTATGACACAGTAGATGACGTGGATGAAGTGGACGACTTTTATGACAGAGTGTATAGAAACACTGTCATAGATCCACTAGACCCCAAAGCTGCTATTGACCGCAGCATGAGTAGGGAGGGTATTCAAGCAGAAGGTATAGATAAGGCAATAAAGACCCAAGATGCTAGGAAAAAACCAAAACTAGACTTCACGCCTGACCAATATATATCTGAAGTGGGTGGCCCAGAATACCTAAAGGGGTTGAAGGGTGGTGTAGGCGTAGATACAGACGTAGTTAAATCTGCTTATGGCACAATAGCTAGTACCAGCGGTGCAGATACTGCGGCAGCATTAAGTAGTCACTATGGGTTTGAAGTTACACCTAGTGTGGGTGAATCAAATATTAGTAGCTTTGGTGGTAATTACGAAGAACATACCTCTGCCTCGCAAGAGCAAATTTCTGAGTTTCAATCACTAGTTAAACCCATACTCGCAGAAACGATACCTTATCTACAAGCTACGGAGGGATTAGGGTACCAAGAGGCTTTAATAGAAGCGTATAAACGTGATCCTATGCTTCAGGCTATGTATGCCAAGTACGGTGTACAGCCTATTCGTCAAACAAAAGACGGGTCTACCTACCTATATGACCCTATGACTTTTGGCGAGATACGCACTAAAGAAGTTAAAGACACCTCTGTTAAAGACGCCCTTAAAACGGTGGCTCTCGTAACCTTATCTGTAGTCGGCGGTGGAGCACTTGCCGGTACGGCTGCATTTGGCGGCGGCACCTCCGCAGTAGGCACTGCGTTAGCTAAAGGTATTACCTCTGCTGGTATAACCGCAGCTACAGGTGGAGACACCAATGACATCATAAAATCTTTTGCTCTAGCTGGGGCAGGGGGGTATGTAGAAGGACTTAATGCGAACGCAGCAGATTTAGTGGCAAAAGCAGCAGAAAATCCAGCACTATTGGAAGCGGCAAATGCTGCTGCGAAAACTGCCGATACAGCTAACAAAATAGTGGCAGGAGCTAAGTTTGTAGACGCTGCTGCGGATGGGAATTTAGTCGGTGCTGTTCTCGCAGTGAAGGGGCCAGACATAACCAAAGCAGCACTCGATAAAGTAGGATTTACTGAAGATTTTTTAGATGACTACAACATTAATAGGGACGATTTAGAGGCAGGACTTAACAAAACTCAAATGGAGCTAGCAAAGGGTGCCGATTTTGGTGACGCTATATTCAGGGGTTTTGGTGAATACATCATGGAAGGCGGTGCATTAGGGCCGAACAACATCGAAACACCTAAATTTCTCAAGATGATTGGAGATGCAATAGCAGAAACAGGTAGCGCCATAGACGATCTTATTCTTCAACCAGTCAAGGATACCGTAGAGCCTGTCATAGACGTTGCAAGAGATGTAGGCAGGTCAATAGACGACAAAGTGCTACAGCCTGTTAAAGAAACCGTACAAGAAGTAACTGAACCTATAATTAAACCAATAGTCGAAACGGCTAAAGAAGCAGGCAGGACAGTAGATGATGAAGTGATACAACCTGTAAAAGAAACCGTTGAAGAGGTGTATGAGAATCTGCCTGAAGTAGATGTGGATTTACCTGAAGTAGATGTGAACTTACCTGAAGTAGACGTGAACGTGCCCAGTATAGGGTTAGGTGCACCTAATTTGGGCGCACTGCTTAGTCCCCCTAGATCACCTCGGTACATACGAGATACAGGGTACACAATATTTGATAAGGGTGAACGAGAGGCAGAAGCAGATGTAATAGCTAGATACTTAGCTGGTTTAGATAGGTCTTTTGCTGGTGGTGGTGCGGCAAAAGGCTCTTATGGTAGTGTTGATGAGCTGCTACGTATAGTCGGAGGTAAATGATGTTTTTAAATCTTCCTGTTATGAGTGATTCGTCTAAAGACAAGATATACGAATCTACTCCTGACTTTCTCAAAGCTGACACTAGCGTATCTCTATCTGATTTTTTAGATGCTCCCGAAGGTGCTAGTCAAAGTGATTTAGACAGAATAATTGCTGAGTTAACTCCAGAAGCTAAAACTGTTTCGCTAGATGATATAATTTCTTTATCTGTACCCTCTCCTTCAACAACCGCTTCAACTGCCTCAAGTAGCCCAAATTTGTTCCAAAAAGTAATGTCATTACTAGGAATTAATGTTGGCAGCTCGCCTGTAGGCGCGACTTTGGCATCTTTAGCTTTAGCAAGTGCACTCAAAGACCGTGGTAAATTTAGCCCTAAAATTCCTCAAGTTGGGTATCAAGGTGAGGTGCCTAAACTAACTGCTGTACGTGAACGAATAGAACGCGATGATACAGGCCGTCGCCCCGGCAGTGCAGGCAGGCGTTATTTTTCTGACGTTATATATGCAAAAAGACCGGAAGGCGAAAAGCGTATGACGGTGGAAGAAGCACGTACTGCAGCTAAAAAGCAGGCAGAAGGTCTTGCAGGAGGTGGTTCAGTATTACAAGGTGGAGGCTACTTAGAAGGTGACTCTGACGGTCAAGCTGATCTTGTAAAGGGTAATATTGATGGTGTGCAAGAAGCACGATTAAGTCATGGGGAGTTTGTGTTACCTGCTGACGTTGTAGCAATGCTTGGTAATGGTAATTCTGATGCGGGTGCAGATGCGTTACAAGATTTTATGAAAAGTGTCCGTACTAAAGCTACTGGCAACCCTAAACAACAGAAAAATATAGATGCAGATAAAGTGCTTGCGATGTTATCAAAGAGGGCTAAAGCATGAGTGATCCAACTGATCCCACAGGCGAAATAGCTGGCACACAGTCAGGTCTTGCTGAATATGCTGGCCCTTACGTTACCACTATGCTTGGCGAGACTGAAGCTCTTGCCGCTGCGCCTTATCAAGCATACACAGGGCCGCTTACTGCTGGAGAAAGCGGACTCCAAACAAAAGCATTTGCTGGATATGGGGGTATAGATCCTAACCAAACAACTACTGTAAATACGTTTGGTGGTGGCTTTGGCCTTGGCTCTAAATATCAAGCAGGGTTTACTCCTGAGTCTTATGACTTGTCTGGCATGAAAGCTCGACGATTTACAGGTAAACAAGTAGATAGGTACATGAACCCTTATCTACAAGCTGCACTAGAGCCGCAGTTAGCAGAAGCAAGGCGTCAAGCAGAGATAAGCCGCGTTGCTGACACAGGAAGACTAACTAGAGCAGGTGCTTTTGGTGGTAGTCGTCAAGCTGTTATGGAATCTGAGGGAGGACGTAATCTAGCCGATATACAGGCAAATATTACTGGTAAAGCCTATTTAGATGCGTTTACACAAGCGCGTGACCAATTCAACACAGAACAAAAGATGCGCCAGCGTATCGCTGAAGTCGGTGTAGACCAGTTTAATAGAGAACAAGAAGCACTGCGTTTAGCAGAAGAAAGAAGAAGAGATCAGTTTAATATTCGTAAAAGACGCAGGGATGCTGCACGAGAAGACAGACGTGACCAATTCAACCAAGAAGAACGTCGTAGAATTGCAGCAGAAGAAGCTGATCGTCGTTATGGTTTAAGTGCGTTACGGGACATACGTGAAGCTGGGCGAGAACAGCGTGATATTGAGCAAGAAGGCATAACTGCTGACTATTTACAGTTTGAAAAAGAACGTATGAACCCTTATGAGATGCTGCGATTTAAGTCAGACATGCTCCAAGGTTTACCGATAGCAGCCACTCAACGTGAGTTTGTAGATCCTAGCAGTGTGAGTGAACTAGGAACAAATACAGCATATCTTGTAGAGCTTTTACGATCCCTTGGAATCTTACCGCCTGAAGCAAGCACAAGTCCGGGCACAGGCACAGATCCGGGCACAGGCACAGATCCAGAGACAGGCACATAGTCATGTTAGATAACATTATTAGCCAAGTTGAAAGAACTCAAGATGCCTACGCCGGTAATTTTGAAGAACTACAGAAGCGAGCGAATGTAACTCAAGATCTAGTAGATCTATTAGCCATGCAAAAGCTCAAGAAAGACCTTGATGCTGCAAAAAACGAAATGATGGCTAATGCACAAACCGATCCGAGCACGGTAAAAGACCAGTTAGAACAGGGTCTTAGAAGCGAATATATCCGAAAAGAATCTGAAGCGGTGAGTAATGCTTCTCAAGGAATAGCTCAACAGCAGCAGATGGCTCAACAGCAGCAGATGGCTCAACAGCAGCGAATGGCTCAAGGGATGATGAGCGGAGCACGCCCAGTGCAGCTAGCACAAGGCGGTATTGTTGGGTTTAGTGAAGCTGGAAGTGTGCAAGTGCCAGAAGGGCTAGGCTCAGATGAGTTAGCTGAGTTTTTGAAAGCGCAAGTAGAAAGAATGAACGCGCCTGCCATTGTAAAATTAGAAGAATTCAAACGTCTTATGGCAGAACAAGGGTTAGATCCACTTGGTAGATTTCTTGCTGAAGAAGAGGATGAAGAGAGAGTTTTATCAGGAACGACTAGGCGTCGTGTGCGAAGGGACAGAGATAATGTAGCACCTCCAGAGACCTCGGTTGATGAAATTGTAGGAAGTGGTGCTGAAGAGGTTGCTGCTGCACAGCAAGAGGCTATTGATCAAGCCAACGCTGCTGCACAACAAATGCAACAACAGAGACAACAAGATATTCAAGACGTACTTAGTTTACAGGATATTCCAGAGGGGCTTACGGCTTATACAACAGATCCAGCGTTGCGAACCAGTGCACAAGACGAGCTATTATTGAATGCTGGGTTAGCGGGAGATAAGGCTGTATCTAGATTAGAAGGACTTGCTCAAATAAGTGATAGTCGTCAAAGGCTTATAGATGCACAAAACCGAATAAGAGAATCGTACGAGGCTGCGACTCCATCGCGTTTGGATAGAATAGTTGATGTTCTTGGTGCTGCGGGTACTCGTGCTTCAAGAGCAGGAATTGGCGGGAAACTACGTAGGGAAGAAGCTGAACGTAGAAGACAACTTGACCAAGATCTTCTTGCTGTCGATACAACGGCTATGGAACTTAATAGACGCTTCGGTGCAGATGCTGCTAATGCTTATCAAAACGCTGTAAATAGTGTTAATGAGCAGAAAGCTAACGCTCGTTCTTTCTTAGCAACCGCCGACGCGGCAGAGAAAAAATCTGTTGTTGATATAGCTAACGCAACATTAACAGCACAAACCAATGTCAGAACAATAATAAATGACATGGAACGTAATCGTTTAACGGAACTAAAAATAACCGAAGAAAACATAGAAACTGCCGCAAACAACATATTAAACCTCAAGCTAAAAGTATTTGAACAACGAGCTGTGGTACAAGCAGATGTAAATGCGATGCCCCAATTCATGAAATTAGGCACCGGGCAGTTATCCGAAAAAGAAGAAGAGATACTTACGAAGCAAAGAGACACTTTGGTGGAGGCTCAATCAGCCGACCTTGAACGATTTGAAAGAATGTTAGATAGAAAACAATTGGAAATTGAAGCCGCAAAACAACGTATGGGGGGTCTCAGAACACCTATTTCTTACACTTCATCTGAAGAAGGCAGTGCTGCCTTAGCTAGTGCAAACAGCGGCCCCTAAATGCCTACATTAGCGGAGGCAAGAAGAGCTATAGATGTACTAGAAGCTCGTGGGGATATGGCAGGAGCAGCCGCAATCCGACGAGATATAGAACGCGCTGGACTGTCTTCAATCTTTGAACCCAACTACGCCNCACAAATTGAANAAAGAGAACGGCAACGCCGCGAACGTCTAGAGGAACTTCGTGAACGCGAACGTGATCTTGCTTTACAGTATAGAGAAGCTCAACGCGGCTCTCTTGCTAGAGGGCTAGATATTGGCACAGACATAGTAGGGCAGGCTACAGGCTCTACTCTTGAAGGTCTTGGTAGGATTTTAGGTCTTGAAGGACTTGAACAGTACGGTGCCGAAGTAGCTCTTGAAAATGAAGCTGACGCGCAACGCAAAGCACGGTTCCAAACCAGATTCGACGATATTGAAGGCGTTGGAGACTTCTTTTCTTATTTAGGTGGTATAGCTGCTGAGTCTGCTCCCGCAATGGCTGCGGGTATTGCTGGCGGTATTGGGGCCGCTGCCGCTGCCCCGCTTTTAGGTCTAGGAGCTTTGGGTGCCGGTATTGCCGGTGTTGCCGGTGCTAGTGCTGCTGGTTTGCCGTTCTTTTATGGTATGAACCGTGAGCGGCAAAAAGAAGCCATAGAGGCAGGGCTTAGAACTGAAATAGATGAAGGTGCAGCAGCCCTTACTGCAATACCTCAAGCAATACTTGACGGTATTGTTGACCGCTTACTGGTTGGTGGACTTGGACTTACCAATCGTACTATCGGCGGGGGAGGTATATTTACTCGTGGAACTAAAGGCACTGTAGCCGGTGCTGTAGTAGAAGCGCCCACAGAAATAGGACAACAAGTTCTTGAGCGTGCTCAAGCAGGACTGCCTATAGATGACGAAGAGGCTCTTGCTGAATATCGTGAAGCCGGTATAGCTGGTGGTCTGTTAGGTGGTTCCATACGTGGTACTACCACTGTGCTCGGTGGCGACGTTGCAGCTAGAGAAGACGCTGAAGCTAGACTTCAAACTGAAAAAACAGAAGAAGCGATAAGGCAAAAAGCAGAGGAAGTAGTTAGCGGTGAAGTACCTGCTGGTGATGATATTGCAGCGGTTACAGTTATTGAACGCGAAGGAGAAGAGCCTGAAATAGTCGTTGAAACTGAAGAAGAGCGTAAAAAGAAAGTAGATAAGGCTGTAGAGGAACTTCAAAAAGAACGAGAGGAAACGGGTGAAGAAGTAACTGACGCACCTCCTGTCGTAGATGAAACAGTTGAAGAAGCGGTTGAGGAAGTAACTAAAGAAGTAACTGACGCACCTCCTGTCGTAGATGAAACAGTTGAAGAAGTAACTGACGCACCTCCTGTCGTAGATGAAACAGTTGAAGAAGTAACTGAAGAAGCAGTTGAAGAAGTAACTGAAGAAGCAGTTGAAGAAGTAACTGACGCACCTCCTGTCGTAGATGAAACAGTTGAAGAAGTAACTGAAGAAGTAACTGACGCACCTCCTGCCGTAGATGAAACAGTTGAAGATAGAAGGCTAGTTCTAGCGCAAGATCTCATAAATATTCAGAGAGAAATATCTGCGCTCGAAGAAGGTTCAGCAGAACGTGCTGTTGCGGAGCTAAGAAGAATAGAACTTATAGAGGAGATACAAACAGAACTTACAAATGAACCGGGAACCGAGCCTGATATAGACGGTGTAGTAACACGTTTAGAGGATTTTGTTACTGACTTCCGGGAAGTTGGTGACGTAGAGCAACAAGTAGAACCGCAAACTGGGGTTCAAAAACGCCGCAGAACCGCCGAAGAAATAAAAGATGAACCTGATTCTACGCCTGTAGAGTTTGAAGAAGCACAAGATACGTTAGACGAACAGCTAGTCGATACTGATGCTGATGAGGCATTGCTAACAGAACAGGCGGAAGAGCTTGCAGAAGCTGTTGAAAACGTACGCCAACGTAAAGAAGAGATAGAGGGGCAAAAAACTCCTCGCGCTAAAAAAACTCCCCGACTACCACAGAATGAACGCTTGAAACTTATGCAAGAGTTTCATAAAGAGCGAGTGGAGGAAGCAAAAGAGTATGGTGATAAACCTCCCACACGCAAAGAATCATACGACGAATATGCAAGGCTAGAAAATGCAAATCCTAATCTAAGAAGGATTGAGGGCACACAATATTCCGTTGGCGACAAAGCGGGTCTACAACGATTTCCAGAATCGGAAGAAATAGCCCAAGGCAAAACGCCCGAAAAGCTAACAGCGGAACGTGACCGGCTGTTAAAAGAAACAGTAGGCGGTACTTTAGTAGATGCTGTAAAGAATGTTCAACGTAACGCTAACAATCCGTTTGAATTACTACTGGCTAAAAATCTAGTCAAATTAATTCAACGCATGGAAAACATCGGTTACGACTTTAAGTACCGTGTGAACAAAGTAGGGGGGAATGTTGTAAAGACCGGCGTGCGAGGTCAAGCCAACCATGACTATAAAAAGCAAAGAATAATCGTACGCTTAAAAGCAACTGATAGCGCACTCTCTGCACACAACGGACTTACTCATAAAACTTTGCTACACGAAGCCATACACGCTGTGACGATGGCTAGCAATGCTGCTTTTGAGCGCGAGTTAATACCAACCACCAATAAATTACAAAGAGACGCTGCTGATCTATCTGATTTATATTCAGGAATAATGAGATATGTAGAAAAGGAAATAGATGATCTCATTGGAGATCCTACTAAGATAGATGACCTGCACCCCGTCATAAAAAGTTTAGCTGGTACTTTAGCTGGTGTTGGTAGAGGCCCAAATTATCTAACAGAGCCAGATGAACTATTAGCGTGGGGACTCACCGACAGTGAAATGCAAGATTTTCTTGACTCTGTTCCGTACAACCCTCGCACTGGTGAAGTGGGTAAAGGCACCTCTACATTGTGGAAAGCTCTTGTAGACGCCCTACGTAAATTATTGAATTTACCGCCAAAAGATAATACTGCTCTAAATGAACTGTTGCGGGTGCAAACTTCATTGTTAAATCCAAGGGAATCAGATCTAAAAGGCGTAAAAGAAGGATTTGACAACCAGATGAAGCAGCTTGCAGAAGCTGAAGAAGACTCATCAGTCGTGCAAGCACGGACGCCAAACTTTGCGCTGGTTAGTAGACCGGAAGAGTATGCGTCTAAGACGTTATCTAGTGCTTACAAAAATATACCCATACTTAATTCCAAAGGCGTGCAACGTATACAAGACGTGGTTGCAGACTCTTCAATACCAGAAAGGGGTAGAAGTGCCATATTGGGCTTCCTTAGTCTTAACGGTCTGGATATGTTGGCTAGAAAGTACATACCTAAGATCGGCAAAGTTAGAGAGCTAGTGCTGAAAGAAGGTGGGCGACTACAGGAACTTAAACGCCCTGTGGATGCAACGATTAATAAAATATCTAATTTCGCTAAAAACAATAAAAAGAAGGTAGATATTCTTAATAGGCTGATGCCATACAGCTCTTTAATCGGCGTAGACCCGTCTAAAGACAGAAAGACGTATGAAGAGGACGCTGACAAGTTAGCCGAATACGATGCTATGCACGCATCGGATGGCGATTGGACTTCACTGGGAGAGGACGGGCAGAAGATCTATAGAACGATTCGTAACACTTATGAAGCGTTGTACAAGCAAGTCGGTGAAGTGCTGAAAGTAAGGCTTGAAGCCACAAACTTAGATCCCGAAAAACGCAAGAACGTCTACGACGAACTAATTAATAAGCTATATAAAAACGCCACCATTGACCCTTATTTTCCTTTGATACGTGAAGGCGAGTACCGATTAGAGTACACCGCCACTGATCCAAATACAGGGCAGAGCGAGTATTTTACGGAGTCCTTTGAATCTAAGTCTCAGCGTAGAAAAGCTATGGAGGAGCTAAACGCAATTGCAGATGAGATAAATCTCACGGATATGCGAGCGTTCCGAGGCAACGAAAAGCCAAGGTACAACAACGCACCTGCTGGGTCTTTTGTAAACAATGTGCTTAACGTGTTAAGTGCAAATGACGTAGAGGAAGGCGTCCGAGACGAAGTGATAAAACTCTTTTTGGACACGTTGCCTGAAAGATCTTTTGCACAATCATTTAGAAGTCGTGAGGGATACCGTGGTTTTATTGGCGACCCCTCGATCTTACGAGACGCTAAATATCCACAACACGATATGGTACGGGCCTTACGCATCCGCACCGCATCTGTCGCACGCCAAATTGTGCGGATGGAGTTTGCCTCAGAGTTTCAAAAACTAGAGGCTGAGTTAGACGAAGACTTCAAAAAATATGACAAGTCAAATGCCTCGCAGAAAGACAAAGACGCAGCTAGACAGTATCTCGCAGAAGTAAAGAAACGCATCGACTTCGCTAAAAATCCTGACGTAGAGAATTGGGCTAAAAACCTCACCACATTCGGGTTTGCCACAACTTTAGGTCTGAACTTGTCCTCCGTGTTGGTCAACTTCTCGCAGATACCTATGGTAATTGCTCCACACTTAGCAGGCACTAGGGGTGATGATGGCGAGTATTTTGGTTATAGCGATACTACAAAAGCCATAGGAGAGGCTGTACGACTATTTAAGAATGCAGGGAAAACTGATGAAAACTATAAATACCTGCCGTTTATTAAAAAACGTGAAGCCCCAGCAGAAGCCATGGGGCCAGATGGCACTGAACAAGTTATGGTTCCTGCGGCTCCATCCATTGATAACTACGATTATGGCGCTGAAGGCATACCCCCAGAAATAAAAGAATTTGAAATGCTGGCTAAAGTTGCAGAGGAACAAGGTCAGCTAAATAAATCTATCGTGTACGACACGTTGGACATGGAAGAGATTGATAGCGTACGAGGAAAAATCGGCGCAGTCTCCGGGTTCATGTTTCATCATGGTGAACGTATGACACGTCAGGTGGGTCTTGCTGCGGCCTATCGTTTGAAAGTGGACTCGATGAAGCGTGCCAANAACAATTTGTCCAAAGCAGATTTTAACGCTCTGTCTCCGAAAGAAAAAGCCAACATCAAGTTAAGTGAAGCTGAATACCGTGAAGCTGCTGAGTTTGCTGTATATGAAGTGGAGCTTACCAACGGCGGCACTGCTGCTGCATCCGCTCCGAGATATGCTCAACGAAACATTGGTAAGGTTGCTTTCTTATACAAACGCTATGGCATACAGATGGTAGAGCTTATAGCTAAATTAGTTAATGAGNNTGTTAGGGGNACACCGGCAGAAAAGGCACAGGCGCGTAGACAACTGTTTGGTATCATGGGTGGTTCANCNTTAATGGCAGGCGCTCAAGGTCTACCGTTATACGGTGTGGTTGCCACGGTTTATGATCTGTTTAAGGGTGATGACGACGAAGATTTTGATACTGTAGTTCGCAAGGTTATAGGAGAAGAACTTTACTCAGGCCCAGTCAATGCTGTTCTTGGTGTAGATGTAGCAAGCCGAATGGGATTATCCGACCTTATATTTCGAGACAGGCTGATAGAGAAGCAACAGCCGTTCTTGTATGACCTTATTGAAGTGCTTGGTGGCCCTGTGGTTGGTCAAACACTGCAAATAGATCGCGGGATTGACAAAATGCTAGATGGCGAAATCTATAGAGGTATGGAATCAGCGCTTCCTGCTTTCTTACGTAATCCATTTAAAGCGTACCGATTCTACGAAGACGGCGCTAAAACGCAACGTGGTGACGTAATTGTAGAAGATATATCCGCGCCCTTACTTGTAGCACAGTTTTTTGGTTTTGCTCCTGCTTCGTATACCAGACAACTTGCTGAGAATGCTCAACTCAAGAAAATATCTAGTAAAGCCGCGAANCAACGCACCGGCTTGTTACGTAAATACTACTCAGCCGTACGAGCTGGCGATTACTCTAGGGCGATGCGTTTACGACAAGAAATGCTAGAGTTCAATTCAACCTACCCTAGTTTCGCCATAACACCAGACACTATAAAAAGATCTATGGCGCAGCACATGCGTACGTCAAAAAAGATGCACTACGGTGTCACTATTAACCCTCGCATGTTCAATGACATGAAACAGAGTGCTGCCGAATACGATGACACCCTAACCATATGGGACAACTTGGGATTGTAAAACCCCTCTACCGCAGTGAAGGGAAGTCTACGATAGAGGGGCAGGAGAGAAGATAAGACCTCTGGAGACCGACCTTATCGAAGCGGATCGTATCACACGATTCTCCATACGCGAACACCTGAAAACGGCTTTTCTATAACCATTTTCGCACGCACATCCCACTCCAACTCTTCTACGCAGATACGTTTTACTTGCTGCAACGCTTTGTTTGTGTTGATACACGGTATGAATACTGAACTTCCGACCACCATAGCACCCCAGTCAACAACGATGCGTACCCCGTCAGGGTTCAAGTCATACAACCTTAGCGTTATGTCTGACATCTACTCTTCGGTGTCGTATAGATTATCCTCACCCTCGGTGGTATCTCCAAACAAGTTACAGTCAACGGCTATNACCCTGCTNTTCGGTAGCATTGATCCTGCATGAGTGCCNTTGCCNAGCCGCATCTGTACACGCTTNCCACCCATGTTTTTCATCATGCCCTCTACAAATGCACTGTANTCAATCTGATGTGCAGCGCACCATGACTTCAAAAACTTAGGNACTATGTACGCNTTCTTTGTATCNGTCTCATAACGTGCTACCAGCTTACCCTTCGGTAGTGCGTCAGGTATTACGATGTTNTCTAGCCCGTTACCAGACGTGCTACGTAGGTCATCNGTGCTTTTAAGAATCAGTATGTTGTTGTAGTTCTCNGTCANATAGTCAGTCAAAGTCTGCTCTACAGANACCCCCATATCTTCAACCGCTNCCTTGTTAGCCTTCAACANAGCGATAGTCCACGCAAATAAACCTTTNAGATCGTAGTCNACAAGCCCTAAATGACATGCGATACGTGCACCGGCTATCGTGCAAGCAGCACCGGCAGACCAAAAACGATTTTCAGAGGTNANNNNTNNTTTTGCTATCTATGAGTTTTTGTGTGGCTAAGACAAGATTTCTGACTGAATCCAAGTTCTGCATAACGTACTGTATGTAGATTATACCTGCGTGCCCATAATTATCTTTGAGGGCCATATCGAAAGTATCAGTCTTCTCTTTGCTCTCGGTATCGCTGAACACACGCTCTGCTCTCCACTCTAGTATCCGCTGCGCCTCTGCTTTCGGCGCTTGCTTATCTGCTGAAATACGCTGAACGACGCTTGCGTTGCCGGTGGTAACACATAGAAAATGCCATGACTCCCCACGAGTGCGTTCTTGATTAGAGCCACTAGACATGCGACCACGTTGTTCTCCAGCGGATATTTGGTAAACCAAATTACTTAGCTGCTTCCCTTCCGTGTTGGTCAATTCATCTATATAGAACGGTAAATTACGTAACAGTTCTGCACGATTAAATTTGAACGCATCGGTAGCGGCTTCGGGTGTCATCATGCCCTTTTCAGCCCCCCATACCGAGGCTGCTACCCGTATAGCTGCGGTTTTACCAGTCCCACTCAGGTTGTTATGTACATGCAACGCGCAAGCATTTTGAGGTAAGAAATTCATCAAAGGAGAACCGAATGCCGTGCACACAACATACTGATGCATCCGTAACTCTGGCCTAGTGTTGTAGAAATTAGCCATTTTCCTCCACTCATCCAACGTGCCCTTCGGTTGAAAGTATGAGATGTAAGCGGCGGTAGATGTGGATGGGGGGTTATGTTGAATATAATCTGCGTGTATTTCTTTATCGCCCACGATGAACGCGCTCATGGTTTCGTCAGCCCAACCAAACTGTCGATGCGCGGTGTCCGCTGTAGAAGTTGTCTGTAACTCGTTTACCCAAGTAATCATATATTGCATCAAGTCGTCTATTCGTGGGACGGCAACGCCCTGCATCGCCATATTCTTACGGAACTCTTCACGAGAAGTCATTGCTGTAAGCGGCATCGTGAACTCTCGCACACCGTCTTTCGGCAGGTGTATTCTACAAACCACGGTCTCACCTGCTTCTGCATCTAGTATGCGTTGCGTCACGTATACATCGTGATGATAGATAACATGCTCATCGACTTCTCCGTCTTGGCTGATGTTCCTGACGTACACACCGCCGTTAGATCCACGAAAGTACGGGCGAGGATATAACGGTATAACGTGTTGTGTAGAAACATCCTGACATGCCAACTTTTCTACCAGCGTGGCATGACCTGTTTGTAGTTGCTGATCCCCAAAGTCATTTGCATATGTACCGTCTTCGTTGATCTCTGCTTCTGACACCCTGCGCCCCAGTGCAATCGGTGAACTGATCTTGCCCCAGTGTGGGCAGTCAGGGCATATGCCACCTTCATTTTCATCGAATGTAGTACAGCGGTATGGGCCTTTGATTAGATCCAACTTCTTGAGCGTTAGTTCTGGCGTGTACTCAGGGTGCTTCTCAGATATTTTTTGTGCAGCTTTGTCACCATCTTCGCAAAACTTAGCGATAGACAATCCTGCCCTCCACATCGGCTCACTCGCCTCTGCTTGACCCTTTATTATGCGTGCAAGCTGTTTGCACCCTTTGTCGTTAGATGACTTCAAAAGAATATCTTTGAAGCTGTATTTGAGGTTCTGAATGATGGCTTCGCGTAGGTTAGATGGCCCCTCTTCTACTACGCGCTTTTGTGGCAGCGTGAGTGTGTCTATGCCCACCTTGCTGCCGAAAAAATCAAAGTTAATTTTGTCGGGTGTTTTATTTACGGGTTCTACCGGCGCAGGAATATCGGGTTTGTGGTTGCGTGTTCCAACCACCCGTAGAACCCGCGCAGCATCTGATGGGACAGCAGGATCTATTTCTAATCCAAACTCTTTGCATTTACGTTTGAACTGTTCAGCTACCGGCTTCCACTCTTCTACTGGCACCGGCTCGTTTAACACCCAGTAGACGTGGAGTCCACGACCTGAGTTCACTATAAGAGGTTTTGGTAATTTTAGTGATACGCAGAAGTCTTGTAGTTTGCGTATCGCCTCTCCCTGTGTGGCAAAACCTTTGCCAGTATCCGCCTTGTCCTCACCACAATCTAAATCAAGAAAGAAAGATCTTATGTGGTTAACATCCTCTGCCCGACGAGTCCCCTTCTCTTTGAAGTTACCCATCGCAAAGTAAACGTCACAACCCTCTTGATCGTAATACTCAGCGGCTTCCGCTAGTTCTTCTAGCGAATCAAAATATACTTGCCGGTGCCTACCTGCTGTCGAGCTATGTATAAAGGCGACGTATGCCCCTTCGGGTGGTAGCACCCAACGTAAAAATTCTATCGTGTTCATTTTTGCACCCAGTGCCGAGGGTACGCTGTGACAGAGATGTCGGCGCATCTTTTTCGGGGGAAACTAGAACCCCTAGTCACAGCGGAGTGATTGCTAAGGTTTAGTCATCCCAATCCTCAACAATGGCACTCAGATCGTCGTCATCTTCCTTGGGTGCGGGAGTAGATTTCTTTACGACCTTTTTTGGTTCCTCTATCTCAGAGGTGTCTGGCTCATCACCGAAAATGTCATCGCTGTCATCTTCAGGCTCATCAATCGTGCTACGAGTTGTATCTGTAAACGGGTTATCAGGTTGCGCTACAAAGCCCCCATCTACGACGCCGAAAGGCGAACGTGCCGCTAAAGGCTTGTAGTCGATGACTTGCACAGCACTAAGCCTCAAACTAACGCCATAACCGTTGATAGCGTATGGTACAAACGTGAACGCCACGTTTACGGTACTACCTGTGGTTAGCTGAAAATCTGACGGCAGCTTGTTATTTTTGGCATCGACTTGCAGTACGGTTGTTTTATCGCTGCCGTATGCGCCTTTCAGTCTGGCCTTACCTACCCAACGACCATCTTCCTGTTTTTTCAGCGGGTTAGGAAACTTATCAGGCCAACCATCTTTTTTCCCAGCTTGGTAAGCCAGCCTCATTGCCTTGTGCAAAGTCTTGGCTTTCGTTGCATCCATGACAAAAGATATTTCATATGCGGCATTGTCATCCAACGGATCACATTTAACAGAGGCACCCTTGCCGCCATTCGCAGTCTGGTCAAACTTGTACGTAGCGTCGAGTTTTGGATATAGAGCCTCGACATTCTCTATTGTGTAATACTTATAATCATCAGCCATTTTGGTCTCCTAGTTGGCTATCGTAAACCCTTCAGTAGCAGTGAAGGGCGAACCTTCACGATTATGTGGCGTAACGTCAAAAGCAATTGCTTCTAATGTTTCGTCACTGTCCACCATCTCTCTCACTAAAATAAGCTCTTGCTCTTCTAATGGTCTCTGGGGGTAGAAGAACAGCTTTGGCACGACACTAGCCGCATCAAAACTTATTCTTGTTACCACCGCTGCGCTGGGTGTTCCATGCCCAGACAAAAACTTGGCATAAGCCTGCAAGGGCATCGAACTCTTACCTGCTGCTTTGCCAAATATCGAAGAGGCAGGGACTTGCAATTGATAGACCGTTTTTAACGCTCGTTCTTCAACGATTGCTAAACGCTGCCCAAACCGACAAGCCCTGCCCCCACCTTCGCCAGAACCTCTTATGTTGTGCGTGCAGTCCATACAACGCGCACTCTGCTTTTGGTTATCTGGCACTTCGGGAGCTGGTCTCTGAGTGTCTTTCGACCAACACGTCGGCAAACGTCTAGCGTTCGGATCGTAACTGCCTTTGTAATACGAGCGCGATACTGCCGCTGCGTTTACAATAATCACGTCTGCTACCGTACCGTCGGGTTGGTGATCTAACCCAGTAAACTTGTTACCCTGTAAACTGACTCGACGCACTACACGTCTTCATCAGGATCGAAACTGGTGGGGTCAAACCCCTCCGTTTCAGATTCATCAGTCACTGCTTCACCCTTTAACAGAGTTTCTGCAATCGTTGCCAAAGCGAATCTTTGGGTATGCCCTATTTTTATGTACGTGTTTTTCGGTATGACCCCATCCCTCACCCATTTACGGGCAGTGGATAATGACACACCAAAATGTTTCGCAACATCTTCAATCGGAACTAATTGCTCCATCACGCCTTCCTTATCGTTAGCGCATACTCAGAATCCACGTTTAGTCCCTTCGGCAGTAATTCAGGATTCTCTTCGAGAAACTGCTTAACCGCTCCTTGGTGTAAACGCTTTTCAAGAAACTCTGGCACCTCATGCTCCAAGATAAATTGGTGCATGGATTCCCAATCAGAAGTCCAATACTTCTGCTTAACGGTACGGTAAAACGTACCAGCATCGGTCTTGACGCTTTTGATGTCGTTTTCTTTGAGGTAACTGAGCAACGCGCTCTTGATTTTGTTTTGCTTGTTGACAAGTTTTTCGTCAGCCTTTTTGTATTCCGCAGACAGTTCGTCTCTAGCCGCTTTCAAATTCAGGTAAGCCTGAGTCAGTTTTGGTAGAGGNACACCGTCTACNTNTTTCGCATCAGCCATGTTTTGTCCTTCCATTGCCGAGAAATGCAATATAGTTACAGCTAGTAACTTAATCAAGTATTTCTTGGTAAAGATCTATAATTTTTGTATGTGTGTCTATTTTGTTATCTAGAAGTGCGTATACGCGCTTTTCTATGTGCGATCCTCGTAACTGTACGACGGTGCACTTGTGATCCTGACCCGTTCTATGGATACGAGCATTCGCCTGTGCATAAGTTTCGACAGAGCTTGTCGGCCCCCACCACACAACCGTGTTTGCCGCTGTCAGCGTGACGCCGTGTGCAGCAGCTTGAGGTTGTATGATTAAAACTCTTGGGTTTGGAGTTTCTTGAAACGCCTTGAATATTTGTGTGCGGTTCGCAGCGGGGACGTCACCGCGTATGATGTCGGTGGATATGCCGTCATTACGTAGACGTTCTGTCAATATGTCGATGGTGTGCTTGAACGGCACAAACACCAATATCTTCTGACTGGACTCGTCAATCACTTCTCGTAACACTTTGTAACGATGCGTGATGTCGAATTCCAGCACATCGTTTTCGTCTGTGTAGATTGCGCCTGCCGATATCTGTAGTAGTTTACTCATGACGACGGCAGCATTGACCGCAGTTATCTGTTCACCTGTGATCTGCATGACCAGCTTTTTGCGCAACTGCTCGTAATACTTTTTCTGTTGACGTGTTAATTCTACCTCACGCTTGACATACACCATGTCAGGCAGATCAAGGCACTCGTCTTTGGTAAATCGTATGGCGGGTTGAAGTGCGCGGAAGACCGTGTCCGTGGCAGTCTCTTTGGGTACCCACTTAAAGTTCGTAATCTTGACCATAATCTGATCGCGGAAAGACCCGAAGAACCGTGGTACGGCAGTGGGGTTGACCAATTTTGCTAGGCCGTATGCGTCGAGGGGGCTTTGTGCGGCGGGGG
>FUFK010041592.1_pt1 | contig 27873 bp, 38 predicted proteins | sample 1021851 | NCBI WGS metagenome assembly FUFK01 (sample SAMEA51879418, study PRJEB19060) | metagenome
GTCGTTGTGTCTAGCGTGAATGCCGCTTGCAGCGTCCACCAGTTGCGATACAGTACCCGACGGTTTTACACAAGTTATAGCAGCCGACTGTGGAATACCAATCGCGTTTGCGTACTTGAGATTCGTGTCTACGGCGACTTGCTTCATTTCTTCGAGCCAGCGAGAGGAATCGACGGTTTTTGATAAAACTGGATGATCCATGATACCAGTCAAGGATACGCCCAAAAGGCGTTCTTCTTCTGTGTTTGTCTTCCATACTTTCCTCAAGTACTTGAAGTCAGTCAGGGTAGACTGAAGGGTTCCAAGGATAGTTGCAAGGCGCACCTTACGCTTCAACGAATCGAGCGTATCGTGTTCACGTACTACAACTTCTGACAGGTTGCAGAACTGATACGGACGCAGGATGATTTCAGAGCAAGGGTTAGTGCCCCACATGTGGCCTGTCTCACGGCGTTCATTCCGAGCAACTTGTACGTCAGCAGCCTCACGATTGAAGATGCCGCGCTCACCTGATTTAGAGTCGTACAAAGCAAGCCACTCGCGCATGAAGGTGCCCATCTCGGGCTTGCCCTTGTAGGCAACCGAGTTATTAGCCAGCGCACGTTGGCCCTCGTTCTCCCACCACGCACCTGCCTTGGCATGTGCCATCTGATCATCGTTCAGGTTTGACAGTGAGATCAAAGCCGACCGGCGTACACCGCCAACAACTACGATCTCACCGATCTTACACATCAGATCGTGGCACTCAATAGGGAAGAGGCGACGGCCCTGTGCTTTCTTGAACAAAGCGACAGTAAACTTGAACAGATCGTCAAGCGGCCCCGGCCCAGAAGCACGACCGCCCATAGTCTTGAGGCGTTCACCGGACGCACGCACTTCTGACAAGTCCCATGTCGGAACCTGTCCTGCGTACAACAGCGCAATCAGTTCACGTAATGACTTGGCCCATCCCGGCTTTGAGTCGCCGACTTTGATTACGGTATCCGTGTCGTGCATAGCGTCACTGACAACCGGCAACTTGTCCACGTTCTCACGCTCGACAGAGAAACCCACACCTGTGCCACACATCAAAATGTACATGCACTCATCGAACGAACGAGGACTATCTACCGGAATGTAGCTGCAGTTGTAGCCGCAGATATTGTCACGAGCGAGGGCTGGCCCTGCTGTCATCATAGCCCGCATCGACGGCATGATCTCCTGACCGAGAATAGCCTGTTCGATGTCGAACAAGTCTGTATTAGAAATCACATACTGATGTTTGCCATGAACCTGATTACGCATGAAGTTTGTGTAGCGGAACACGGTCTCATCCCAGTTTTCACGGCGTTGCTCATCGTCGAGCCAGCGTGCATAGCGGGACTTATGAATAAATTGCTGATATGGTGTGGGTAACATGTTATTCACTGTTTCTCTCCTCTATAAGTTTTTCTAAATACCACTGTGCCTTTTCTAGGTCTTCGACGCCGTTCTTGTAACGATAACGCCAGAGGTACTTTATTATATTTCCCTGTAAGTAATATTCATAGCCAACATCTGTGGCTGCACGAATAGCATCTATACATTCGATCCCTGCCTGATTGTAATGAGGTGGTGAGTTCACCATGTCTCCACGACTGGTGTGATCGAATAGTTCCATCTGTTTCGAATAGTAATCGTCCATCAGTTTTTCTTCGTCGGCCTTCATCTTCATATACTTCTCATGTCTCACCGATTATCTCCGTCACCGATAATTGTACCCTTGCTCATACGACACTTCAGCTTGTAGATATTCATCTCAGCAATCTGCTGCAGAGAATACCCTAAGTCTTCTGCAAGGTTAGCACAATACCACAAAACATCCCCGATCTCTTTTGCGATCTCTGCTTTAAAACGAGTATCGTCCCGGCCATCCGCATAGTCCCCCCGGTGGATGCGCTTTACTTTGTCTGCTACTTCACCGGCCTCGCCCGCAAGGCCCAGTGCAGGATACGTTATATTAGCCCGCTCTGGATAGACAGCAAACTTCCGTGCCTGCATCTGATAATTGTTTAGGTTCCAGTTCTCTCTGATCATTGTCTCTTACCAAAATCTACCTTAACAATGTTTGTGTCAGGGTCATGCTGTACATCTACATCCGTTTCTTCAACCATAACTTCTTTAGTGGCCTCGAACTGCAAACGAGCAAGACCGGCAGACATCACTCTCTCAAAGTCTGACTCCATCAATTCAACAATACCACTCAAAAGAATTGCGCCTGCTGGAATGTATTCATCATCCTCATCTTCTTCCGTAGTATCATACGCGGCCATAGAAACATGATCTTCAGTATCGCCCTGTCGCAGTATCAAGTACCATCGATCTTTAAGAAGACTTGCGCGTTCTAAGCTCGTTTCTAAATTATCCATTTCTGCACCACTCCTCTGGGATAGAACCTTCGGCCCACTGAAATCCGTTCTTAGTAGCCCAGTCAGCGTAGGTAGTTTTAGAGCCTTTGTAAATTTTATTCGAGGCACGTATGAAAACAAATCTGATATCTAGTTCCGGATTTTGTTCCTTGACCAGCAGCATCTTTACCCTGTCACCCTTATCTAGATGTCCCTTAGTTTCGACGTACACGTTTGTCTCCGGAAAGTAAAAGTCCGGAGTGTAGGTTCGCGGCTTGGGAACATAAACCACACGCTCCTTCTCATACTCAAAAGGGATGCCACGCTCTACAAGTTTGCGGGCTATGTTCGACTCGAATTGTGATCTGAATTTCATGGACCTCGTTATCCTTGCAAAGGAAACGCCTCCTTTATTAAGTTTAGCCTCTTTAGCAGATACTGTTCTACTTTTGGTGAATACTTTTTTAAACGCGACACTTCCTCGTTTAAGAGAATCGTCGGAATACATATAGTCTGCCCCCTGCGTAGGTGATAATTAATCTGCTGAAACTCGTTCTCAATGCGAACTACGTCACGCGCCTCTGTGACAGAAGTCAAGTATCCTGACTCTGTGTAGTTCTCTCGTAAAGTTAAAGGCAGCGAACCCTCAAGGTTTCTTACCTTGACTAGTGCAGGTTCGCCGCCCTTACTTTCTTCATTGTCGATGTATACGTGTCGAAGCTGTGGGTTTAACCCCAGCAACTTGAGATCGTAGCCGCTAGTGTAAAGGATAGGCATATCATAGTTCCTTCTTCACCAGCTTTGTGTACCACGTCATAGGTGGGTTCTTGGCCTTCGACGTGATCTTAGGATGATACTCTGCACTCTTCCAGCAGTTCTCTTTAAACGAACAGAAGGTGCAGGTCTTAGGCATAAGGCGGTTGCCAGTCTCATACTTAACACCCTTATACGTGTATGTTTCGGGTAGAGACGTAAACGGTATTTTAAATTTAGCGTCGTTTACAATAGCACGTACACGCTGGGCAGCTTCCTTGAGATATGTCTCTCGGTCTTCATCCTGATTGTCAGGAGCCTCGACAAAATCCCACTCGCCACTAGACTTGTTGATAGCTATCCAGCCGCCAAACGGCAAACCTTGTGACTCGGAGTAAAGAAATCCCTGCATGATGTAACCAAAGGGATCGTCCTCTTTGATAGCATCATATCCACCCCGTCCCGAAAACTTATTCTCAAAAGACCACGGGCTTGTAGACTTGATGTCCCACACTTTGTCATCGATGATGACATCTAAAGTTCCGTTGACGGTTTGCCCATCAAGTTCGAGGGAACACTGCCCCTGTTCCTGCTGCACGTTAACACCTGCAGCCTTCATAACTAGAATTGCAGCAGCTTCTACTAAATCACCAATAAGAAAACGAATAACATCGTTATAAGCAACATCTTGTTTTAGTCCCTGTTTTTCTAACTGCTGCTGGCATAAAGGACGACCGAGACCAGACATACGAATTCGGTATTCAGAATTTCTGCTGAATTGCTTACGTATAGCTGTCTTACAGTCTTCCCCAAACGCCTCTATGAGGTCGTCGAGACGAGAGGAGTCTATCTCCCCTCGTCCCGCTTTTTGTAGGAAGTCTTGGACTTCCAGAAGATGAAGCATCAGCTTGCGAAACGCTGCGCTAAGTCGAGGTCTTCATCGTTCATCGACATCTTGACGGCGGCTTTATACTCAACCATGACCGACTCGTTATGAGCCTTCACGGTCTCACCAAAATTCTTGATGAGGTCTTTATCCGCATCAGTGATCGATACTTCTTTTACGAGACTTAGTTTCGGAGTCCAGAAGATAACACTTCCTTTTTTATTCTTCTCCGTGGTCAACTCAATCACAGCCTTCTGCATCAGAATTTTTCGACGCGTCAGTTGCTGATCAATAAAGTCCCGAACAGGACGGAATCCAGACCTCTTAAAGTACGCCATGAAAGGTACGTTTTCGAGAGGTGTTTTTGTTCCGTCTGCAGCAGTGGCGTCCGGTGCATCCAAGACTCCGTAAAGCACCTGATTGCAATTTACCGACTGACTAAGGATGACACGTGGATCATCATCAGCAAGAACCTCTTCCTCTGCCCGTGTCAGCCTACCGCACTTATTACCCCCCTGATTATCGGGGAACTCTCCTGACAGAGTCGGACGCTGCACAGACTTACAGGTAAACTTCTGTTCATCCTGACTCCACACAGACCACTCGTAGGTCCGCATTAAAGGGCGTATATGCACCTTATCCGAGTAACTCGGCCCGGAGCCATTCCATATGCGCCATGCACCACGCTTCAGCGTGATACCATCATCGTTTTCAGCCTCGTAATTAATCGTCAGGCGAGGCAAACCTACGCGTGGAGTCGAATCCACGTCTGCCTGCCCTGACATTTTCATCAAGGCTTCTTCGTCTCCCGCATCAAACGCGGCTAGAAACTGATTCATTTCGTCGTTCATTTGTATCTCTGTACCCATGATATCCTCTATGCTGGGTGTTTAAGGTAGAAGTATTATAACGTAAACACTTCTTCTAAGTCAAGCCAGTTTTCACCCATTTTTAATTCGATGCCTACGGGCATGTCATAACGGGCACCGTACCGACGCTCGGTCTCTTCAGGTATGCATATCATGCTCTTTGCCATGATCTCAATACATTGTTTTTCCTCTCCCGGGAACACATCCATGACAATCGAGTCGTGTACTGTATTGCAGATAACAGACTGTAACCCACTGTCTTTCAAGGATTTATGCAGCATCACAAGAGCGATGGGCAGTAAGTCCGCAGTAGCAAAGCCCTGCACAGGATAATTACAGATGGCTGTGCGGTTCGTAGCTGTGCCCCATTCGGTCCAACGAGTTCCCGGGAAGCAGTACTCGCGGCCAGAAGGGAGTCGGATATGGCCTTTGGTCACGGCATCTCGCTGTAAGAGTTCATGCCAGTCAGTCACACCGTTGTACTTTTGCTTGAAGGCACGGTAGTACCGCTTCTGATCTTCAGTACCACTAACACCACCATACAGAGGCTTGAAGGTGTGCGCCTTGGCTTCCTGTCTGGTACACCCGATAACTCCTGCCGTATAGTTGTGAACGTCTGTGCCAGCTTCGACATCACTACGAATGCCATCGTCTTTAGCAAGGAAGCCAGCAACCCTGAACTCTAGCTGTGAGTAGTCACCCTCTAGGATCGAACCACCCTCGAACCGACTCTCGACAGCCTTGCGTATGATAAAGGTCGAGCCACGGGGCATGTTCTGAAAGTTAGGATTGCGTGATGATAAGCGTCCGGTAGCGGTGACACATTGCATGTACTCTGTATGAATGAACCCGTTGGGGTCCATGTTGTTTTCCATGCCCTCGACGAAAGACCGCAAATAAGTCCGCACGGCAGAGTAACGAACGTAAGCCTCTGCAAAGTCGCGGGCATCCCCCCGCAAGTCCGTCATCATATCTTCCAGAGTAGACTTGTCTGTCTTGAAACCTCCTGCTGCAGTATCGAAAGTGTCGCGGGGTATCAAGCGGAACCCGGCAACCTCATTAGTATTGCGATAAACGACGCCAGAGCCACCACAAGCCCTGCAAATGCGAACCGCTTTACCCGGGGTGCCGTCTTTTCTTAGAGGGCTGTAGCGGCCCTTCCCAGAGCATTCTGGACACTGCTTACCAACCGTCTTGTAGAGAACAGTTGTCTCATTAAGTATGTGCCGCTTGAACTCACCCTTCGCCATACGCGCCCGCTGTTTAGGCTTCTTTGTAGCGCCGCGAACCTCGTGCCCAAGGTTGAAGAGAGCGGCCCACCTCTTCTTGTCTTTGATGGCGCAGGAGTAGAATAAACGAGAGCGATCATCTGGACTGTCGAGGTTGATAGGAGTGTCTCCCATTGCATCTGCAGCTAACTCCTGCAACCGACGCTCTAGGGTAAACAGTTCGTCCTCGTACTGCTTGCGGATGTCAGCAAGGGTAGTGCGATTTATCTTGATGCCGTTACGTTCGATATCAGCAAGAACATTAGTGACTTCAAGTGATAGACGCAAAGTGGGCAAGAGTGCCTGATTCTTCATGGAACAGTTCCTCAAATGTTGTGCCAAAGGCTTCGAGTTGTGCGAGGGCTACTTGCTCGGTTGCAAGGACATCAGCCTTGCCATACGTTTCAATCACATCCCAAGGAATGTCATAAAACGTCTTACCTTCCTTGAAATACGGCGCGACAAGGTCTGCCTCTTTTTGTACTCCACTATACTTTTCTGCAAGAGCAGCAAGTCCCAGAGGCCAACGACGCGCCCGCGCCAGTAGATATTCCGCAACCATCGTGTCATAAATGTGTCCCTCGTATACGAACCCGCAGTCACGAATCCAAGATAGATCGAACTTTATGTTCTGTCCAACAATAACGTCAGCGTGGTTCAAGGCAGCTTGAAATTTCGTGAACGCATTTGAAGTCGGCGGCTGTGTCGAGTGGTAGTAGCAGTCGTAGTCTACAGCACTGTTGAGCCACTTGTAACCTATTGATACAAGACGATTTCCAAAGTAGGGCAGGGGTGTAGAAGAGCCGTTCGCCTTCTCACGGTGAGTAGTTTCGATGTCAAAGGTCAGTACATTCATTAAACACTACCTTCTTTCCAAACAAAAGCACACCCTTGTACTTTGTAACCAACTTAACGTCCAGCCTTTGCTGTAAATCGCTCATGCCACCTATCGACACAACATCTTCACCGTTCTTATTACTTCGAGGATTTGCAGTTTTACTGTCATATAAAACCACTTCACCTGTCTCTGTATCTAGTGTCACAAAATCTACAGGCCCAGTTGATGACAAGTTTCTAAAAACTTCATAGCCTTCGTTGAGAAAGTGATGACAAAGTTCTAATTCGGTGACATCCCCGATTCTTTTAGGTGACTTGTCAGCCATCAGTAGTACACCCCTCTGTGTACATCGATGTGACAAGTCTCCATACCATGCCAGCCATTGATCTTGTTCTTCGATATACAGATGTGGCGCACAGTGTTCTCTTCTTCAGAGGTGCCTGTCTTACCGATGCCGATGATGACATCAGCCTCGCCAGCCTTACCTGTCTTAGAGTTGTCCATCATGTTGTAGTCAATAAATTGACGGTCATGTCCCTCATTAGACGCCTGACTGACGGCCCACACAAGTAACTTGTTACGCTTGGCAACCTCACGGGCAAGAACGTATATCTCTTTCAGGCGCTCGTCGCCCCGACTGAAGTTACCGTCAACGCGAAACTTATCTAGCTGATCACAGAACATCACGTCCGGTTGATTTAGCTGTGCATAGTCATTGAGTTCTTCCATCGACATGCCGACCGAATCCATGACCGTCAGGTAGGGTTCGACTTCTTCCGCGCACCTGCGATCAAGTTCTTCAGATGACTCCCGCATCTCCGCTCTTGTCTGTGCAAAGTATGCCTGAATGATACGCAGCTTGATGTCAGCGGCAAGTTCCTCGTTTGCCCAGTATACAACCTTTTGTTTTCGCTTTATATACTTGGAAGCTGTGAACGCACAGAAAGTTGTCTTGCCCGTCTCTGGTCGGGCAAAGATGATACCCAAGTTACCTCGTCCCATCCCCGGCAACCTGTGGGAGATGATGTCCCAGTCAAAAGGGAAGTCGGGATCACCTGCCCTGTCCTCCAAGAGTTCTGACAAACCCTTTGTTACTTCCGTGTATGTGGTCTTGTCAGACATGCGCCCATCCTCGACCATGTCGATCAGGGTCTTGAGTTCGCCAAAGTGTTCCGACTCTCCGGTGAAGATGGCAATCGCCTTCTCACCTATCTGCCGCGCACGATCACGAACCCAGAAGTTCTTGACAACATCATACTCTAGTTCCTGACTGTCAGAAACTTGACTGGGTAGCGTGTCAATTATTTCGTAGAGTTCCTTCATTGCAGACGCAGGCATGGCAGGATTCCGATCTGCCACAACAGCCGCCAACTGGCGAGGATGCAAGTCTGTCTTGTAGTTCTGATGCGCGTACTTGATAGCGTCGTACAGAGTGACGTGGCGTCCCTCGAACATATCACGTGTGATAATATTCTTTACGCGCTCGTCGTAAAACTTGAAGTTCAGTAAGTATCCGAGAACCTGTACCTCAAGAGAGATACCGTTCGAAAGTGTGCTTTCGCTCATCGTCTGTCATATCCTTCACGTCTTTATCTAAGATAACTAAGCTGGTTGGCCGGATGGCCTGTAGTCTGCGAACCAAGTCTAGTGCCTTCTTTGTGGCGTCTTTGTCAAGTGCTACGACGAGACGATCATAGGTTCGCAGGGTTGGTATGTGAGAGTCTAAAAGACTTGTGCCTAACAAGGCTATCCCCGAAATAAATGATGCCACACTGCAAGCACTAGCACAGTCTTCCAAAAGAACGCCCACGCGTCCTGTGCCGCAAACGAAAGGATGACCTGACTTTCCATATCTCCACCACTTCGGTTTCATGTTGTTGTTGAGGGCGCGCCCTGCCGCATCTACCACGCGATTTTGATGTCGTATCAAATACACGACGCGATTAGATCGCAAGTCATACCGTATGTCAGCCAAGCCGTTGCGGTATGCTTCGTAGGCATTGACGCGTCGAACATAGGCTTCTGCTTCGGGTTGCCGGGACAAGGCTACAAACGTGTCTGGCACTTCGAAAGCAAGAAATTTATCAGTAATGGAAAGTGGTTTAGGTTTATTAAGTAGAGGGTGATAAGGTGTTTGTTTACGAATTCTGAATCCTGTTCTACCCTTGACATCACAATCCGCATGGAAGCAGTACCACAAACGCTCCCCGTTTTTTTCGGACACACTGAATGTATTTTTTTTACCACAGGATGGACAGTCCATGCGGAGTGTTCCCGATCCTCCGAGTGGCAAACTTTCAACGAGGTCTTGTATCCAAGTAGTCATGTAGCTGGCATACCCCATACAGGAAACTCGGTCAATAATAAAAAATTACTTGACAAGGTCGGGACGCACTCTTACCCTCTTCTTATACTCCCCCCCTTACAGGCTACCTTTTATGAAAAAAATTAATAGAATAAACCCTATAGCTAAAGAGTTACCTAAGTTTGGTAAACGTATAATACCTGACAAGCGTAGAGTAAAAGAAGATAAACAAGTGACAAAAGAGATACGCGATGCCAAGACCAAACAAGATTCTTGAACCGACAAAAACCTACAACTTGTTAATGAAAAAAACTCAATATGACAAGTTGAAAAGGTATGCAAGTGACATGCAAAAAAAGAGCTTGGAACAGGTCGCAGTTGCTGACCTAATTCGAGACGCTATCGATATTTACTTGGAGAGCCTCGAAGATGATGACTACGAAGGTGGTGTGGGTACTCTTGCTAGTGACAGCATATAGCGGCGAAGACTTTGACTTTGAGCCTATCGGATCATACGACACGATAGCCGAGTGTCATTTTGCATCGACACAAGAATTCTGGGACGAGATGCCTTTGAACAAAGAGGCGCTGTGTATGCGTGTCGAGGAGATAGTGTATGAAAAGAATTAAGTTACCCAAGGATCGGAAGGGGGAAGACCTCATGCCGTATGTTGTATCGAAAGATAATCGACATGAAGTCGTCGCTCCGGTTTCATCTGTAAGGATCGGGGAGACAAGCCGAAACGCAGTCAAGTCGAAACAGTGTGTGGACTACGCACGCTGGGTTGCATTGTTTGTCGGAAGAAGTGAAGCCGAGTGCAAAAGATGGCTTGACAAACACAGAACGACGGTGCTAAAGCTGTGTATACCGTACGAGGTTTCCTAGCGGTTCCTTTTCCTCGTACGGTACTCCTTAGTGGTTGAAGTTGAGCAGGGCTGGCAGAAATGCTGGCCCTGTTCTTTTTTGTTTGACAGATACATTTGTTATCGGTATGGGTTATGTTGTAAAAAGGAGATCGACACATGGAAGTAATCGTAAAAGACGAAGACCGCCGACAACTTCTGAAGGCACACAACGAACTGCGTAATATGATCACCACGATCCACGAGTGCAGTGACATCTGGTTGTCCGACATAGGGAAACTAGAACATCTGCAATACATGCTACACCATGCGCTCAAGTTCACCCCGCCGGTTGATGGCGAGGGTAACAAGATGTGGTGGCGTGACTACGTGTACGAAGAAGAGGTGCCGATAGATGACTAAGTTGTATCAACTGGTGATGGATAGCGCAAAGAACCCGCTGTCCAACATCCCCGACGTAAACACCCGGCACATGATCATGCAAGTTCTTGCGTGGATGTGGTGCATCGTGTTTTCGTCGTGGGTGGGATCGATTGTCGTGTTTGGCATCAGTGCGCTTGTACACGCAATCCTGTTGGCTGGCATCTTTATCACTGTGGGTGTGTTCGAGACTGCCAAACGTAAGCCACAGTATTTCGGTGGGCTTGGCAGAGGCAATGGGGGTGAGCATGAATAGGTACTACGTAGAGTTTGCAGAAGTCTATGGAATAGGTGGCATCTATGTATACGCCTACAACAGACGACATGTGCGTGACATCTTGTATGACTACAAATTAGTGGTCATTAAGCAGATAAAAGATTAGGCAGGGAGATTGATGATGGAAAACCATGTTGAATCCTGCCACTGCTGGCACTGTGGCGGCTATGGCAAAGTCTCGTACATATTTTGTGATGTCGAGAAGTGGATGGAATGTCCCGACTGTAAGGATGGTAACCTCTACCGCGCAAAGATCACACAGACGACGGTGATACGTGCCTTCTTGACACAAGCGAAACACGCCCTAGAAGATATAGACCTGATGGACAGCGACCTAGATCAGATATACACAAAGATCGATCAAGCGGTGGCTGATGTTGAACACTACGAGACAAAGGTAGGCACAAGAGATGACAGAGGATGAAGAGATCAGCAACGACTGGTTTTTGTCAGATAAAACATGGGAAGAGTATTACGAAGGAGACGACGATGGGTAAGGTAAGCGACTGGCTGATTGAGATGGAAGAGGACGCATCGTATATGACGCGACAAGAGTTCATCGACAAGCATGGTGAAACCGTGATCGACCTCTACGACGAACTACAACTGAAGTGGCAATACGATCACGCCGAGCCGGGGGAGCCTGACGATGTGGGTTGATCCGGAAGACGATCCGAACCTCGAAAGTGTCGTTGACAAACTAGGCACGCTAAACAGACAAATCGACGACGCTTACTGGGTTGGTGACTTCATCAACCCTAACATCACAAACGAGGCAAAACGCTTACGCAAACTGTTGATGGAGGGCAAGCTGTGGGAACCAAGATTCTGACAAATGACAAACGCCGCACGCTGACAAATGACAAACCGACCACGCTATCGCCCGACTATCCGTGCGGCGTGTGCGGTAAGCCAGCCATGACTAAAGATGGCGGACAGCTTCGTTGTCCGTCGTGCTGGCTACGTGAACAGGGTCAGAAAATAAAACCTATTGACCGGGGCGGTTATCGGCCCTAGTCTTGCCGCATCGTTTTTAACGAAAGGAACCGCTATGAAAAAACGAATCCACATAAACCAGCACGTGATCCGGGCCAACAAAAAGAATAAAGAACATAACCCGCCGATTACTGTTAAAACCAGTAAAAGCAATCATTATACTTATGCGGCAGAAATTGACGGCTTGTCGCTTGTTGTCTATTCACCAGACAAACCGCTTTCATGCGGCGCACGCGTATGGATTGAGACTGACGCGCCAGTGTGGATTCATACGGGCGAGGTGATCACATGACAAAGCAAGCCACGCTAGTCGATCACGAAAGAATGATCCACAACATCATCAGCGTTTACCGTGACGCCGACGAAGATCAGCACGCAGAAGGTCTACTCTGGTACAGTCAAGCCAAGCGCGAGGCATACCATATCGCAATGAAACATGACGTTCCCGTTTATATTACTGTTGCGGTTATCGCTGCGCTTTCACCGAATAACAAATGGGCGCGGAATCTTGTCAACGCCGACGCTTTGATTGGTGCCTTTGTCACTGGTGACGGCATCGATTCCGTGAAGGTCTCGACCTATCACGCCATGAAGCGCAAGGCTTGGGATATCTTGGCCGCGCGTCCGAGCTATAACGACGCAAAAACTATGCTGAAAGGTCAGAAAATCACGTCCTTCTTTTGTGACATCATGGGCGAATTCAACGTGACAATCGACGGCCACGCAAGAAACATTGCTTATGGTGAGCGCGTCGGCTTGACTGACGACCGCAGCAACATCGGCGTCCGTGAATACCGTGCTTTACAGGCGGCATATGAGGCAGCAGCGGAACGGCTTGGCCTCATGCCCTACCAGCTACAGGCGATCACTTGGCGCGTCTGGCGTGATCGGCACGGCATCAAATGACAAATTTGCCACGCCAAAAGATGACAAAAATGCCACGCTATATCTTTGGGGCTTGTTTGCGCTATCGGGTTGCCGGATCACTGGGGGAACTGGGCGCGGGGCAGGCGACGGTGACGGCGAGTCGTGGGGCCGTCACCACTCTTGCCGGGGGCGGAAAACTTTTTTCATTTACCGCTTCAACCTGTGCAAAACCTGTGCCATGATTCAAGGCATCAACAACAAGCGAAACCGGAAAGGAACCGACATGCTTGACCTACCAACGAACACAATAGCCGCCGATCTGGCAATTCGGACTGGTGATGACATATATGCCATCCACAAAAACCCTGCCGATGTGGGCTTGTTCTCACGTTACGCAAAGGTGGAGCGGGTGCCGATCGAAGCCGGGTGTCCTACTGCGTGGAACGATGCAGACGTACTGACTAACCGACCTTTAGAAGGTTATTCGGCACTGTATAACCGGGCCACCGATAGCCTCTTGGATGTCCGGCCAGTGTCCCGGCATTATGCCCTAATCCCGCATGAAGAGCTTTTTATGCGGCAAGCCGCGCTGCTGCATGAGTCCGAATTGCCGACCGATAACGTCACGGTGACCGACCGCGTCTACGGTTATGGCAAGAGGGTTCATCGCACGGTGGTTTTTCACGACCTTGCAACTGAAGACCGGACACGCAGCGGCGAGACCGACCGCGTNGAGTGCCGCATGGACATTTTCAACAGCGTTGACTTGTCTTGGGCGTTTCAGGTTTTCAGCGGTGCCTATCGTGACTTGTGCCGGAATTCGCTTGTTTTCGGTGGTGCCAAATCGTACCACCAACGCAAAATTCACAAGGGCCACGTTTCCATCGATGCTATGATTTCGAAAGCCGGGTATGGTCTAGATATGTGGGTGAACAACAAGGAACAGATGGACATCTGGAAAGAGTCGCATTGTTCGAGCTTTGACTTTCAGCGGATGCTTCAGCAGACGATCTGCCGCAAGAAGACGAAAGCCGCGCAACACGACGAAAAACTGGCGATCAACGAAAGCAAGCTAAATTGGTTGCTTGAGCGGTTCAGCGAAGAGACACCCGAACTGGGCAGCACGCTCTGGGCCGCTTACAATGCGCTTACCCATTACGCCACCCATCTGCCCGGCACGACCACACGCAACAACAACAAGGAACTAGTCGCCACGCGCCGCAATGACGAGGTGCGGGACGTTATCGCATCTAGCTTCTGGCAGGGTTTGGAAAGGACAGCCGCTTAGTGGAAGCACTCTATATCATCTATCGCACCGTTACTGTGGTGCTTCTCTGCCTGCTAATCTGGGCATTCTTCATCGTGTAAAGGAAAGGAACCGAAACGATGTCTAATATATACGATCCGAAACTAATTGCTGAATTCGTCCAGCTTGTTAATAAATTCGAAGGCACTGTTCGTGCTGACGAACGCAAACGCTTGCTAGAAAAATTCCGCTCCCGTGTCCCGGCAACCCGCAAGCAAACCGACTTGCATGGTGAGCCGCTGCGCGAATCCGGCCTGCAGCGGAACGACCTTAACGCCACCCATGCGGCGCTTATCTCGTGGCTGTCACGCGGCACGTTCATGGCTGTGCCGACACTGGCGGGCCATCTGGGTATTAAAAAGGAATCCGTCTATCACTATCTGTCCGGCCTCAAAAAGGCGGGTTATCAGATCGAGATTCGCTCAACCGGAAATCGCAAGGGCGGCTATATCAACATCTACAGGCTTGCAAAGACTGGCTGACCTGTGATTATAATGTGGGGCGGGCGCGGTTGCCCGCCTCAACCTCTAGGTAAAAGGAACCTAACTCATGCATAGCACCATCAAGAAAGAACTGACCTCATCCGAAGCCGCCGACGTTTTCGCGATCACCGAACACGAAATTCGCGTGATCCGTTTCCATCTCGATGCGATCAACCACCAGATCAGGGGATTAGAGGCGTTTATGGATTCATGCGGCTTTAACACCTATATCGGTAGCTCGTCGCCGCGTTCTATCAAGGTGGCTGAATATAAGGTCACTAAAGACGATTAACGAGATACCCTGCCGCCGGGGCTAATAGGCGGCTTCCTCCCTAGACTTGGCCCCCGTCCTTTGTGGCGGGGGTTCTTTTTTGTGGCCTGCCGTGTTTATTGCGTGGCGGGCTTTGTTATTGCTTGGGAAACTGGCGGCTAATCGTGGCGGGATATGCTGCGCTTTTTAACACCGACAGACCACCGCCAGAGTTACAAACATGACAAACTGCATACGCGCGCGGGCGCGGGCGGGCATCAGCGCATGGTTGTTTGCATGGTTGCCGGGGTGTGTGTGGTGTGGTTGCCGGGGTTGCGCCGTCTGCCGCAGACAAAGCTGACAAAAAAAGCTAAATATTCCCTCGGGCGCACCCGCAGGCAAGGGCCACCCCACCCCCCGTGCATATGCTATGCAATCCCGACAGCATTTTTGTGATTTTAGGTTACCTGTATGGCCTTCCCGCGAACCCTTTAGGGGGGGAATAGGGAGTACATGGGTGTATCCCCGGCAGGCTTAGCGCCAGTGTACAGTCAGATTTCGCATTTGTCAATACTTTTTTGTACTTTTCTATTGACAGGATGGGTAACTAGCCCTAAACTAACGGGTTGTAAGGAGAATTTCCCCCATGTTCGAAGCAATGTTACTGGTTTGTGCCCTACAAACGCCAGACAAGTGTGTCAGATTCGACGACACACGTGGTCCATACGAAACATACCAAGAATGTAAGGCCCGTTCCTACGAAATGGCACACGGAGTCGTGGAATTATTCCCCGTTCCAGCTACTTATAGCTTCAAATGTGTAGAAAGAGACTTCACATGAACCTTTTACCCCAGCAAAACAGCCGCAAACCCGCTCTCACAGAGAAACAAGAGGTCTTTCTGGACGCCCTGTTCGACAATGGTGGCAACATACGGGCTGCAGCGGAGGTTGCTGGGTACGCAGAAGGCTCTATCAAGTGGCTCAAGGACAGGTTAGCGGACGAAATCATTGACCGTACCAAGACCGTGCTGGCAGGACAGTCCCTCAAGGCCGCGAACAAGCTAGTCAGCCTTGTAGACGCCCCTGATATCACGCGTGGCGACGATCTACGCATGAAAGCAGCCGAATCTATCCTCAATCGGGTAGGTCTCGGCAGACAAGAGACCCTGAACCACAACGTACAGGCGGTTCATGGCGTTGTCCTGCTACCACCCAAGAAAGAGGTAATTATCGATGGCACTTGACGAGTACGACAAGTTCCGAAAAAAGTTCAATGACAATTTTCGGAAGATTACAAAGGCAGAAGTAGCAGACCTCACTGCTAGTCAGCGTAGAATTTATGACGAAATTATTGCAAACGAAAATATCGCTGCTGTCCCGAAAAGTGATGCCGAAACTATAACGAAGCGGATGCGTCTACGAGAGTTTGACTCTGAAACATTTAAACCTGTTCGATTGAAAACTGTTATATCTGGAAAAGACAAGGCTGCAAAAATACGTCAGAACAGACGTGATGAGGCCAACGAGTACAAAACGAACGTAAATTTCCCCGGAGTGACTAAAGGCTACGATACACAACTCGGTATGTCCGTACCAAAACCTAAGCCCCGCATAACTCCGTCCGAGCGAAGGGCACTGGGCGGAAAAGTTCATCGTGGCCGCAGGGCATCGACTAGTTCAGAGAAAGTCTAATGGCCCCCCGCAAACGCGTCCTAGTTCCCCCTGATCCGGCAACTGTGGACAAGCCGCGAACTCGTGGCAGACCAAAGAAAGACCCGAACCAGCCCAAGGCCGAGTACAAGCTCAGTGACAGGGAACGGGCACGGCGTTCTGTACAGATGCGTCTTCGTAATGCAAAGAAGTCTGCAGCCACACAGCAACGCAAAGCCGAATACAAGAAAAAGAAAGTCAAGAAACTAACAGATTCAGCAGATAAGATAGAGAAGGCACTACAGGGTGAAAAAACTAGAGTCATTGATCAAGGCGATCTTACAAATCTTCCAGACGCAGTGGGAGACCTTGTGGATGGCAGTCCAATTATTTTCAAGCCGAATCCGGGACCACAAGAAGAGTTTCTTAGCGCGGGTGAAAGGGATGTTCTCTACGGGGGAGCAGCCGGGGGTGGTAAATCTTTCGCTCTCTTGGCCGATCCTTTGCGCTACTGCCATAACCCTAATCATCGTGGGCTTCTTCTTAGGCGTACTCTCGACGAACTAACCGAACTGATCGACAAGTCGAAGCAGCTTTACACCAAGGCGTTCCCGGGAGCCACATTCCGCGAGTCCAAGTCTACGTGGGTCTTTCCCTCCGGTGCAACCATGTGGTTCACCTATCTCGACAGGGACAAGGACGTAACCCGCTTTCAGGGACAGGCATTTAACTGGATAGGCATCGATGAGATTACCCAGTATCCTACACCCTACGTCTGGGATTACTTGCGTTCTCGCCTTCGTTCTACTGATCCTGAACTCCAGCAACAGTTGTGTATGCGCTGCACAGCCAACCCCGGAGGAGTGGGTGGTTGGTGGGTCAAGAAGATGTACATTGATCACCGCGAACCAAACAAGCCTTTTGGTGCCTACGATCTAGAATCTGGAAAAGAGTTTGTGTGGCCGGATGGTCACGAAAAAGCAGGTCAACCGCTGTTCTATCGCAAATTTGTTCCCGCACGGTTGACTGATAATCCCTACCTGATGGCAGACGGCCAGTACGAGGCCATGCTTAGGTCGCTCCCGGATGTCGAGCGTAGACGACTCCTAGAAGGGGATTGGGACGTGGCGGAGGGAGCGGCCTTCCCCGAGTTTTCGAGGCAACGACATGTGGTCGAACATTTTGAACTTCCAACCAACTGGCCCCGCATACGTGCGGCGGACTACGGGTACGCGAGTCCTTCATGCGTTTTGTGGGGGGCTATTGACTGGGATAATAACATCTGGATTTATCGTGAGCTATATGCTAGGCACTTGACAGCCGAGCAACTTGCTGATAAAATACTAGAAGCAGAAGAGTTAGACCCACTTCCACACTACAACGTCCTAGACTCTTCTTGCTGGAACAAGACCGGCTTTGGCCCGTCCATTGCAGAGACAATGATGCGGGCCGGTGTTAGGTGGACTCCTTCAGACCGCAACCGTCTCCAAGGTAAAATGGAAGTTCACAGGCGGCTTGCTGACGATCCCTACACCAAAGAACCGCGTCTTCGAATATTCTCTACGTGCAAGCACACCATAGCTCAACTATCGGGCATACCTCTCTCCAAAACCAACAGTGAAGATGTAGACACGAAGGCAGAGGATCATGCGTACGATGCGTTGCGGTATATGGTTATGACGCGCACGTCGGGGTATCAGGCTATACACAAAACACTTCAAGGCATCAAGGATCAGGCATTCAAGCCCTTTGATGCTACCTTTGGTTACTGATGGCTACTAAACCTATTCAGTTTAAAGAGGATTTCATTCCTCGAATTACCGCAGAAGGCGTTTCTCGTGGAGACGCCCTCAGTGCTACGTCTTTGCTAGATGTACAGTCTAATCGAACTGATATACCTGTGGCGGCTATTGAGAAACGTGTCAAGTTTCTTAATGATCTCGGCTTTGGGGACATCACATTAGGGGAGATCAAAGAAGGCGGGCCTAAACGAGACGAGTTTATCAAAGCACTTGTTAAGCACGGTAAGGATACTCGCAGCGACGAACTCGTAGGTGACTTTAAAAAGATATTAGGTGAAGTGGGTCTTGCCGGGGCGCGGGGTGCCAATCCATTCCGCGCAATGATGAAAGAGACTGTCGGTGAAGCTGATTATCTCAAAGCGGGCTTTTCGACAGTAATTGATCGTAAGATACCACTTGCGTATCCCCCTGAAGTTTACACTGAAGTAAAGAAAACAGTGGCAGGACTTCTCGGAAGTGAAGACCCTGCAAGAAAAGCAGCAGGCGTTCGTATGCTGATGATGATGCAGGGTGGGTATCGTCCTTCAGATTTTAAGGGACTTCGAGTTGAAAATATAAATTTTGAAACTGGTATCGTAAAAGGTCTCGATCTTAAAACAGATTCAAAAGATAATGTAGAAGGCAAGGGTAAAAAATCTGTGCCTATTGCTTACATGCCCTCTTCTCAACGAGATGTCATACGTCATCATATCGGGAGTAGAACAGACGGACTTGTATTTGAAAGCCCGGAAAAGTTAGACAAGATAATTAACGAAGAACTTGGAAAAGCAAACATTCCAGAGATTGAATATTATTCTGAAGGCACAGGCACGTATGTGAAAGAAAAATTTAGTGCTTATGATTTTCGGCGTTTGATGGAAACGCACCTTAGTGCCCAAGGCTACAATGAAACCAGTACTGTTCGCCGTGCCTTAACGTGGCGACCTCAAGAAGGTAACGTACAGAAGTATCAAGCTGTTCTAAACGAAGCTGGACGGATCGAACAAGCCAACGCTGCTTCTTTTCAAACATGGGTGCTGATGTCGGAAGGAAACGCTGTACTTGTTCCTGCAGCAGAGGGGCAGGCAGAAACTCGTGTTCGCACACACGGTCAGTTTCTTACAGAAGTTGGTATTACTGAAATTTCACCCTATACAGCCCGTTACGCTGTGACGGGAGAGGCTGTCAACAATCTTCCTCCGTTTATGCAGGAAAGGGCACGAGAACTTTCTCAGGGTGTAGTCTTTGCAAATGACAACATCAACCCTGTATCGGTGGACACGGACCCCGGTGCCGCTCGTACATATCAGGAAACCGCTAAAGTCCAAGCAGAAACTGGGCTTTTGCAAGCGGAAATAGACAAGCGCAAAAAGAGCCAAGAGTTAGCAGATACCCCGCAACCCATCAAACCCACCGCAACGGCAGAAGCCGTTTCGGGGGCAACGGCTGCAGAGATGTACCCAGACGCTCACGAAAAACTAGGTGGATCAGATAAGACTAATTTCCTCACGGCGCTGGGTAATAAGTTTGGCAAAACTGTAAAAACCGTGGCCGATAAAACCCCCGGCCCAGTCAAGAAAGCGCTGGGGCCGATTGGTGCCGGTTTAACTACGGCTGCTGCTATGGGAGTATATCAAGACGTATACGCCGCTACAGGCTCTAAGACCCTCGCTACCGCAGCAGGTGCATCTGAATTCGCTCCCATAGGCTACAGCGACGTAAAAGATATTGCTGCAGCGAGGAGTGCGCCCGATACTTTTGGCACGACTCCGGCTAGCCGCATAGCTGCCGAACAAGAGGCTGGCTTTATAGATTTAGAAACAAACAGGGAACCTGAAGCTGCCCCTGCCCCTGAAGCAGGCTTCATCACTCGTTAAGTAAAAGGAGTAACCCCAATGAGCAACTATAACTTTGGTGCTGCATACATTATGAATTCACCGAACACTTCGGTCGATGACGCAATGGGTTCAGACAAGTTGTACCGCGAGGGACTTGAGTTCGATACCAAGACCGCGCAGGGTGTTCTGACGGAAGATATGCCGAAGAAGCAGTCCAAGACTACTGTTGACGGTTCTATCATGCGTCTGGCCGAAGAACGCGACTACTAAGACATGTCAGAAGATAATTTTCTCCAGCCAGCGGATGATACCGCTGTAAGTCTGCTTGATCCAGAAGAGCAGATGCCCGGACTTGCGGCTTACATCAAGTCCAAGTTTGAAGATGCAGAGAACGGCAGATACTCTCACGAGCAACGCTGGCTCCAGTCATACAAAAACTTCAGAGGCGTCTATGATTCTACGACTCAATACCGCGAGTCGGAGAAGTCCCAAGTCTTCATTCGGATCACAAAGACGAAAGTCCTTGCAGCTTACGGCCAGATCATCGACATCTTGTTTGCGAACAAGAAGTTTCCGCTAGTCGTCGAGTCCACTCCCGTACCAGAAGGTATCGCGGAGTTTGCTCATATGGAGACCCCTCTTGATCAGATGCAGCCTCAAGACCCCTACGGGTTCGCAGGAGACGGCAGAGAGCTTGCTCCCGGGGCACTACAGGCGGAAGACGCCAAAGCCTTTCTAGGAGGCTTACAGGGCGAATACGGGCAACTGCCGCTGGCAGAGGGGCCAGCCAAGATAGGTGAGCCGCAGATCGAACCGGCCAAGATCGCAGCCCATCACATGGAGAAAACTATCCACGATCAACTACTCGACACGAACGCTGTAAACGTGTTGCGTAGTTCTATCTTCGAGTCGTGCTTGTTAGGAACTGGCGTCGTCAAGGGGCCGTTCAACTTCTACAAGCGTCTGCACCGCTGGGAGCGGGGTGACTCGGGAGAGCGGGAATACATGCCGGAAGAGAAGACCGTGCCACGCATCGAGATGGTGTCGGCTTGGGACTTCCATCCTGATCCTGCTGCAACCAGTATCGAAGACTGCGAGTACGTCGTCGAACGTCACCGCATGAACCGCCAGCAACTTCGTTCTCTTATCAAGCGTCCCTACTTCAATGCGGAAGCTATTCAAGAGTGTCTTGCAAAAGGTCCGAACTACGAAGACAAGTACTACGAAGATACCATCCGCGAAGACGAGACAGAGCCGTACTATCAGGGTAACCGCTTTGAGGTCTTGGAATACTGGGGCGTTCTAGATTCCAAGCTGGCTAAAGAAGCAGGTCTCGAAGGCGCAGAGGAGATGTCCGAGTTCGACGAAGTGCAGGTCAACGTCTGGGTTTGTGGCAGCATAGTTATTCGCTGCGTCCTCAATCCGTTTACCCCTGCCCGCATTCCGTATCAGGTGTTCCCGTACGAGATCAATCCCTACCAACTGTGGGGCGTTGGCGTAGCGGAGAACATGGAGGATGCACAGAAGCTGATGAACGGGCACGTTCGCATGGCTATCGACAATCTCGCTCTTGCTGGCAACCTCGTCTTTGATGTCGATGAGGCCAGCCTTGTACCGGGACAGAACATGGACATCTTCCCCGGNAAGATATTCCGTCGTCAGTCNGGCGTCACNGGCACAGCCATCAACGGTCTCAAGTTCCCGAACACGGCGGGCGAAAACCTGCAGATGTATCAGATTAGCCGTCAACTGGCTGACGAAGAAACAGGCATTCCGTCTATCATACACGGTCAGACAGGTGTGACTGGCACAGGTCGTACAGCAGCAGGCTTGTCAATGCTTATGGGTTCAGCGGGCCTGTCGATGAAGACGGTCATCAAGAACATCGATGACTACCTTCTGAAGCCGCTGGGCGAAGCATACTTCCAGTGGAATATGCAATTCAATGATGAAGCAGAAGACATCCAAGGAGACTTGGAAATCAAGCCACGCGGCGTAGCCGCAGTGATGCAGAAGGAGGTTCGCACACAGCGACTTACCTCTCTCTTGCAGACAGTAGCAAATCCGATGCTGGCACCCTTCATCAAGATTCCGAACCTCATGCGCGAGTTAGCTATCTCTCAGGACATCGATCCTGACAGCTTGGTCAACGATGCAAACGAGGCTCAACTCTACGCAAAGATGTTACAAGGATTGATGGCGAATGTACAGCAAGGAGCAAGCGAGGCTGGTAGGGCCGCTGGTCAGCAACCCGCAGGTATGGACGGGGCTGGAGGAGTACCTCCAAGTCCTGAAGGAACAGACGTTCAAGGGTCTGGTAACGGCACAATCGGAGTCGGAACTGCGCCAACTGCAGGGGAAAGCGGCTTTACTGGAAATGCTCCTCAAACTTAAAGAGAACCACGAGGCACTTGTGAAGAATGGTTGATCGCATACCTCTATTTCCTGACGACGGTACTTATCCGGGGTACACCGCTACTCAACCAGAGGTCTTGACTCAAGATCAGTATCGGACAGGTCCAGTTAATTACTTCACGCAGGTTCTCGGGCCACAGACGGCCAGTCTCAAAGAAGAGACGGGTGTCGGAGTTACGAAAGCTCCCGAGGTCAGACTAGAAGAAACACGAGAAGATGACCCGAGTTCGAAAGTTCCGTCAGCTATCTTGGCTGCTACGCGGCCTACTCTGGGCGGGGACATAAGCGCCAGCGGTGAAATATCCTTTGACATCCCTGCTACAAATCCGGGGAGATTTGAGAACTATTCTGACTATTTAAAGAGTTCAGCTAACCACGATAGGATTTCTCTCGTAGATAATATTTACGAGGGCGTATTCGATCCTAACAAGGAAGTTCAGTTAGGTAAGGGTTTTTCAGGAGCAATCAAAGAGGGTCAAGAAAGAGTCAGCGGATTTTCTGATAAATTAAAAGATAAAGATGTTCAAGCTCGTGCAGGAATGGTGGGGCTTGCCGCGACACAAGGAACTATGTCTGGGGGTCTGGCAGCTACGATGTTAGGCGGCTCGACGGTGAAAAATGCCTTCGGCAAAAATAGTTACAGACCAATCGGTGCGTTGGGTGCCATTGCCGATATGGTTCACGCGCGACAGTATGTTGATATGAATTACATTAGGGCCGCTCGGCGTGCCAACCCCTACGGCGACACAGGATTTGCCATGTCTCTAGGTAATTACGGAATCACTCGCCGTCCCGGTGAAAGCACATACACAGGCAATACGCGGGGCATGGACATCGAAACTATCGTAGCCTTGGAAGCTATAAGCAAAGGTTACGATCCTACTCAGGGCCGCTACAATATGCGAGACCCCAGCAAAAGTCAGACCGTGACACGCTCTGGGGGTATACAAGTATCCGACAACCCGATGGACGGCTTTATCCGCGCCAACGGCACTGTCTACGATCCGAGGTTCATAGGTGCAGGCCCCTCGGGAACTTACGCTCGTAAAGATATGGTTATGAAGGCTGCGAACACGCATCTTGGCTATATAAGCAATCCCGAGGACAGATACGATGCGATGAGCAACGCTATGGCGATGGCTCGTACAGGCGACATGACTATAGCTCAAGCTCTTGCACGCATTCCTTCTCCTACACTGCAGGGACCGGCGTATCGTGCGGGTGCTGTAGAGCAGCAAGTTACAAGAGATGATTCAGGGGATTCTTCTGAGAGAGGTACATCATACTCTGTAACGCGTGATGATCCTACCTACAGTAGTTCTGCTGTGGATGATCAAGTCACAGGCGGCGGGGTGAGTGGTTACGCCAGTGAAGGAAGAATTACAGACAGAGCGCCTGCCGATGGATACTCGGGCAGTAGCGGTGGATTTACAGGTGCCCGCGCGATGGGTGGTCCTATTGGTCTCGCTATGGGTGGCGCACCCGGCATGGCGTCGGGCTTCGTAGAACGTCCCCCGGACCAAGTCCCCGAAGACCAGACCGTAGCCGACGACAAAAAGGCCCAGCTTCCAGAAGGCGCGTTCGTAATCAACGCCGCAGCAGCCGAGTTCATGGGAACCGACGACGTTCGCACGATGCTGTTAGATGCACATAAAGAAGCACTTAGACAGGGATTAGTAGTTGACAAACAAGGAAACGGTGCTAAACTAATAGACGTGGCGATATCGCGCGGTGAAGTCGTAGTCGCCCCACACCTCGCCAAAATTATCGGCTACGACCGCTTGACCAAGATTAACAATCGTGGCAAGCCCGAGACCCGCGAACGCATTCAAGAGAACGGACAAGCAGCCGCACCAGCCACTGTGCAAGCAGTGTTTGGTCAAAAAATCATGGGCCGGACTTTCGGTATGGACCCGGTTAGTCCAGAGGTGACAGCACCCCAAGAAGGATTCGTAGCACCGCAGCGACAGCCTGCACCACCTACGCCCGAATCCTACGCAAACGAAATGCCCCCGAGACAGGGGTTCGTAGAGAAAGAGGCAGAGTTTCCTGACATTCCCGATGAAGTCCCACAGGAGTTCATGGATAAACTGACTGATTTATACTCGGAACCTGTCACCCGTACGCGACTGTTGAATTTTTACAAAACTCTTTCTGATGTTGAGCTTTTAACTTATCTGACCATGTCAGAAACAAAAGCCGCCACGGCAGAACCACAGCACATGTATGCTGTAGCGCAGACGACCGTCAATCGGAAAGATAACACTGATCCTAATCTTGGCTTCCGAAAGCAAGACACTCTGCCTAAAGTCATATTGAAGCGTCTGTCTAAAGGCGCGTTTGAATACGATGGACTAGATAAAACTCGTGGCGTAGGTATGCAAAACGAATTTAATTCTAACTTTAATAATTTTAAGAGGGGCGTGTCTCGTGCTTATGCAATCTCTTCGGATGTTTTAAGCGGAGAAATGGAATCGAGTCCCGCCATTCCTAAAGATGTTATGTGGTATGAGAATCCTACCACTACGGGAACATCATGGATGCAAGATAACCTACAGTATTTTGATACGTTTGGCAGTCACGCATTCTACACTGCACCCCCTAAATAAAGATTCGCTGGCTACCCGCGAGTTCGCGGCCCCAGCACAACCGGAGCGGCTACCCACAGCCAAGTGGCCCCGCGAGTGAGGTAAGTAAATGGCAAAAAAAGTAAGAGGCCACCGTGCCAACAAAGCGAATGATTCGTTTGGAACCATCAACAATGATTCGCTGTATCGTGGTAATTATCGCGAGGATGTCTACAAGGACGAGGACGAAGAAGAAACTGTAGAAGCTCAAGAAGCGGACCCCCAAGAGGCCACTCCGCAGGAAGAAGCAGACAGCTTTGTCGAAGCGAAAAAGGAAGAAACCCACGACTACAAGAAACGGTATGACGACTTGAAGCGTCATTATGACGAGAAGGTAGGCGAGTTCAAGGCTGAAATCGAAACCCTTCGCAAGACCATGACCCAGCACGCGCAGGAAATGCCACGCGGGGTCACACCGCCAAAGACTGCAGAAGAACTGGAAGAGTTCAAGGAACGATATCCAGACGTGTTCGAGGTGGTGCAAACGGTATCGAGTCTACAGACCGAATCTCAGGTTGCACAACTCCGCGAGGAACTAGGTTCTATCAAGGAGCGGGAACAGGAGCTAGAAAAGCAGAAAGCCTTCGAGGAACTGCTACGTCTCCAGCCCGATTTCAACGATATCAAGACGGACGAAAAATTCCTTACTTGGCTCGGAGAACAACCGACTTCTATCTCTGACGGCATCTACAAGAACAATAAAGATGCACGTTGGGCGGCACGAGTCGTGGACCTCTATAAGGCCGATGTTGGCCTAACAACCAAGAAGAAGACTAAGTCTCCGTCTGCTGCAGATGCTGTGACAAAAACTCCTGCAAGACAGGTAAGCACAGAAGAAACAGGAGATAAGAAGATTTGGAAGGCTTCTGAAATCGGCAAGATGAAACCGTGGGAATTCGAAAAGGCAGAAGCTGAACTCGATGCAGCACGGGCAGAAGGCCGAATCGATTACAACTCTTAAACCTCCAATAAAGGAAGGATGGACTAATGGCTTTCAATAGCGCGTCAGGTCATAATAACCTGCCATCCGGTAACTTTACACCGGAAATTTTTAGCCAGAAAGTTCTCAAATTCTTCCGTCGCGCTTCGGTTGCAGAAGATATTACGAATACCGACTACGCTGGCGAAATTGAGAACTACGGCGACACCGTCCGCATCATCAAGGAACCGACAATCACGGTTTCTTCGTATGCTCGTGGCGCGGTTGTAAACCCGCAAGACCTTGCTGACGATCAGACAACTATGGTTGTTGATCAGGCAAACGCTTTTGCATTCAAGATTGACGACATCGAAGAGCGTCACTCTCACGTCAACTTTGAGGCTCTTGCCACCTCTTCGGGTGCGTACTCCTTGAAGCGTAAGTACGACGGAAACATCATGCAAGCTATTGCTGATGGTGCTGGCATTGCTGGTGCTGATGACGCATCACTTTCAGGTGGTTTGACTTCAACCAACACTGCTCTTGGTACGGCTAGTACTCCAGTTGCCATCCACACAACTCAGGATAACGCTGTTAACCTGATGCTGGAAATGGCTAAAGAACTGGACGAACAGTCTGTTCCTGAAGAGAACCGTTGGTTCGTTGCTTCGCCTGCTTTCTACTCAAAGCTGTTCGCGGCTGGTAGCAAGTTTGCAGAAGTACAGGTAACTGGTGATGGCACTTCACCGCTTCGCAATGGCCTTGTAATGCAAGGTAACATTGCTGGCTTTGCTTGCTACAAGTCAACTGCACTTGTACCGGGTGGAACTGATGCCGTTAGCATCACTGGTGTTACCGATGCTGCTGGTGAGTCTATTGTATTGGCTGGTCACATGTCAGCCGTTGCAACTGCATCTCACATTGCAAAAACCGAAGTTGTTCGGTCAACTGAAACTTTCTCCGACATCGTTCGTGGCTTGCACGTATTTGGCCGTAAGGTCTTGCGTCCAGAAGCACTCGTTCGCGGTGTTGTAGATACTCTTGCTTAAAGGGAGGGCTAGATGGCTACTTACACCGTAACTGGCGCTGTCGCAGGCGTCCCTCTTGGCATCAAGCCGCAGATCATCGAGGTTGTTCTGGACTTCTCGTCTACTAACCTGACCACATCAGACTCTGTTGAGGTTTTCGAAATGAAAGCTAATACCTTTGTTCTGATGGCAGGTGCAGAAGTTTTGACTGCAACGTCTAACTCTGGCTGTGTCCTCGACATGGGTGACGACGCTGACGACGATCTGTATGTTTCTGGACTAGATGCTACAGGAACGAATCAGGAAATCAACGCTGCTGCAAAGTTTTACAGTGCAGCAGATACGATTGACCTGATTGTCAACTCGGCAACCTTCGACGGTAAAGTCCGTTGCTTTGCAGTAATTGCAGAGATGGGCACCGCCGAAACGGCAGCATCGTTTGCCTAACAAACCTTGTCTTGGGGGCCACGTGCCCCCTTGACATTATTTTAATTACATGATAAAAGCAGGAACCCCTTGCCGGGGTAAACCCCATAGGAGCGTTCCTGATGAATTACATAACAAGTAACATTCCGTATTTTAAAACTTGGGTACGAAGAGAATACACCACTAATCACGATAGATATCAGGGTGAATTTTTACATGCAATGGCAATAGGAGTCACGACTCTGCCGATGCGTACCCTGTCCTTTCAAGTTTTATTTACGGGTTGCGAGGAAGATGAGAATGTACACGGCGGAGCTATGTGGGCGCGTATGCCCCTCACAGCTTTAGTAGGAGACACACCCCTAGATGAGTGGCCCGAACCTATTCCTACTTATTTGGCACAGCCGTGGGACTGTCAGTCACATCACCACTCAGTATTTG
>FUFK010042247.1_pt1 | contig 27872 bp, 44 predicted proteins | sample 1021851 | NCBI WGS metagenome assembly FUFK01 (sample SAMEA51879418, study PRJEB19060) | metagenome
CTTTGGCTTCCCCTTGAGCACGGATCAGGGCACCCGTTAAATCTTTTGTATTCCATCTTGTCATGACCAAGACAATAGCACCGCCAGGCTGTAAACGTTGACGTGGACCTGAAGTGTACCATTCGTAAGCTCGTTCTAACGCGCCCATGTTCATAGCATCTTGTTCCGAGTGTGGGTCATCAATGATCAAGAGATCCGCACCACGGCCCGTGATTGCTGAGCCAACACCTGCAGCATAGTATTCACCACCTTGTGCAGTCTCCCACTTGCCCGCGGCTTGTGAGTCTTCTCTAAGTTTTGTTCTAAATACTTCTTGGTATTCTTGTGAGTCGATTAGTGTTTTTGCTTTACGACCAAATCTAACTGCAAGTTCTGTGGTGTGTGTCGTTTGTATAATTTTTAAGTTTGGCTTTTGACCAATCATCCATGCAGGTAGAAGATAGGATGCAAACTCAGACTTCGTGTGCCTTGGTGGCATGTTTATAATAAGTCTTTTAATTTTACCTTGAGCTAGCTTGTTAAACTTATCTGCAATCTTTTTGTGATGAGGACCTTCAATAAAATCAGGCCACACATGTTTTACAAAAGATAGAAAGTCCACATTTATCTTCTCTATCTTTTTCTTTTCTGCATGTTTTAGGTAGAGCTTCATGAAATCTTTTTTGATGTCAGGAGGCAGCTTTTTTATTTTATCTAGATCTACTTTCATTCGAAAAAATTTTCCGCAAAATTTTTTGGGTTTTGCTTTTGAACTCATAATGATTTTACCAGCTATAAATGTATAAATCCAGCAATATATGTAGCACATGTGGGACCCCTTTGCATGTACCCCCCTATAATAAAAATAAAATCTACAAAAATTGGAAATCGTTTGGGACCCCTCGGCCCGCAGGGCCGAGGTTAAAGGAGATTAAAGATCTGACCAGTTAAAATATTTTAATTTGTTTTGGTCAGTTTTATCTTTGATGTATTGCTTAAGTCTTTTTTTAAATACCGCTAATTCTCTTTCAGCGGCTCTGTCCTGCACGATCCCTGGTTTCTCGTCATTGATGGGTGTGCTAAAAACATCTATCAAATCTATGTCTTCCTCAAATTCAAAAGTTTTAAGACTTGTATCTGTTTCAAATAGTTTATCGCCTTTACCATCTTTGCCCTCTGGCCAACTATAAGTAGTGCTGCGATGAACATCCATACTAAATTTAATTATTGGATAATCTATTATTTTTGGTTCCTGTTTCATGATTAACTATTCGCCGCCCATATACACGTTAAAATAATACATCCTATTAAGAAGATTATTGTTGCTACTACATATCCACTAAACATATTTTATCCTTTCGTTGAGTGTATCCTATACTAAATAGGATACACTGTCAACTTATTTTTTATTTAATTATCCCCAGGTTACCTAATAATAAAGTTATTAGTAAAACTAATATAACACCAAGAATCCAGTAAATGGCTTTATCAATTAGTTTTATTTTAGCATCTAATCTTTGNTGTTGAGCTCGCATTTTTTCTAAAGCCTCGCCCATTGCCTTTATCATCATGTTGTCCATGAGTAACTTTTCTTTTATTTGTTCATCGTTCATTTTTTGCTACCTCCACATGTCCGTCCCAGTTTACTTCTTTTGCTGTCTCCACATATCCATGAAAAGTTTCTTTTCCGTCCTCGGATATTATTGCTGGTTTGTTTGCCCTTCTATAATCATTCGCCATTACATCAAAATAAATGATGTGATCNCNTTCAACTTTACATTTATCNTCCCATGTAAAGTTCCTTCTAATTGTTCTACCGTACTTTTTTGCATGGTAGAATATTTGTCCTTGTTTCATATATTCTCCTTTCATAAATTATCTTATATTATCCTATTGACAAATATTTGTCAATAGTGTATATTAAAAAATGAATCGGTCATCCTAGGATATCGGTTCTATCAGGTTGCTATACCATAGCTCGATAAACATATGATACTATCGGGCGGGTCAAAATAGGGAGCCCTAGAATAGCAACCTGTACTGATCCCAGGTCCACTGATGCGGCTTCTTAAATGCATATGCAGGTGGACCGGGGATCAGTGAGCAGGATAACCGGTTGTTAACTTAAGTCTCACTGGTCAATTGTTTGTGGCCCGAGTGGTGTAGATTAAGCGGACAGGATCCTGACTACTGGCCAGCAAGCCACAAGCATCAAGCATCAAGCATTGACAAACAAAAATAAATAGGATATTATAAGATTTAAAAGAAAGGAAAATATGAAAAGAATTAAACACAACGACCTGCTGCCATGGTTCACTGGTGACCATCGCACGCTGCCCGAGGCTTATCTGGAGAGTTGTAGGAAGTTTTTTGAAGAGATAAGCAACAAGCGACAAGCAGCAAGCGACAAGCAGCAAGCGCCAGGCGTGACTGTAACTAGATCAAATTTATTTACAGAAGCATTAAAACTTGATACAACAAAAGACAGAAAGGTATAATATGAAAACAAGTGAAGCGTGGTCTCTGGTTGGAGGTTTAAGTAAGCCCTCTAAGATGCCGGGATGGGCCTACGGGTTACCAGCTAAAGAGTGTAAGACTGGCTCTAAATTAGTTAAGATTAAGGGCAGCACCTGCCACGGATGTTATGCACTTAAAGGCTGCTATGTTTTTAAAGTTGTGCAGGCTGCGCAATACAAGCGACTCGAATCTATTAACAACCCGCTCTGGGTTGGAGCTATGAGTCTATTAATTAATTCTAAAAAATCTAAATGGTTTAGATGGCATGATTCAGGCGACATACAGAGCGAGGAACATTTATTAAAAATTTTTGCGGTTTGTAAATTAACGCCGGATGTTAAACACTGGATGCCGACCCGTGAAGCGTGGACAAAACACTTCCTGCCGCTATGCCCTGATAATTTAATAATTAGATTCAGCGCGCCAATGGTGGACCAGGCAGCGCCTGCCTCATGGCCAAATACTTCTACTGTCGTAAAGACTGGCGCAAGTTGCCCAGCTCCACAACAAAACAACGAATGCAGGGACTGCCGGGCCTGCTGGTCGAAGGACGTCAAGAACGTAGCATATGGACAACACTAAAGTTTTAGAAAGTCATTATTTATGGTGTTTGAGAGAAGGCCGCGACGTTTCCTGGTACAAGCCTCAAGCGCCAAGCTCCGAGCCGCAAGCATCAAGCCGCAAGCGACAAGCATCAAGCTCCGAGCAGCAAGCCTCAAGCTTCAAGCCGCAAGCAACAAGCTCCTGAATTTTTGATCCTTCATAAAGTTTCAAGCATCTAGGTGCGAGGCCCTGGACGAGGATGAACGAGTTCTTTGGATGTTTCACGTGAAACGCAATTTGGTGTGGCGAGAACCTCACCCTGTCACTGGTTGTCACCTTTAATTCTAATGTAAAAAATGTATTATTCTTATTGTATCCCAACAGATCTGGAGTGCCAAAAGACGTTGTGTTTTCTATTCTTGTCCATGAAATATTCTTAAAATTCTTCTTAACGTAGCTCCATAATTTAGCCTCTGGGCCAGGCATTTTTTAGAGGACATTCTTCGGTATGGCCTGCAGATTAAAATGGATAAATCTAAATGGATCAACACCATTATCAACCGCAAACTGGTGTGGAAGATAAGAGTTAAAGAACATAACAGTGCCTGGTTTGGGACGTAACAACACTTTTTCTGTTGCTAAAGTTACAATGTTTCTGTCTTTCTCTGGTAGTTGGGTCATCATCTTACCAGCTCTAGGGTCATGAAAGAGTGGAGCTGAAGTTCTATCTGAACATTTTAAAAAGTAAAAACCAGATATATGATTGTTCCAATGTATGTGAGTATCATGATGTCCACCACCTTTGCTGGCAAACTCTTGACACCACATCTCTGTAAATTTTAGATCATAATCTTTTAAATCATAACCTTGTGCATCTAAAATATTCTCACTAGTAGATTTAATAAATCTTCTAAACTGATAGAGTTCTGCTTGTTTCATAAGATTCTCTGTGTGATAGGACAATCCAATATCTCCTATGTCTTTTCCTGCCTTTGCTTCTCTAGATGCTATCTGTGGTGCAGTTTTCTTTTTAGCCTCAACAATAAATGGATCACAAACTAAGTTAAGCAAATCTAAATATTGTGGTGCTTCTGTTCTATAAATTGCTGACTGAAATATAGGTGACGTTGTTAGTTCCATTACAATACTTCTCCTTTCGAATTAACTATTTTACCCATAGGAGCAAACTCTTGGTCTAAGACCTCTATTACTATCCTATGTGTTTCTCTACATCCTATGACCTGATTTTCTAATAGCTTCATAGATTTAACATCGTAATATCTATCACCTGCTTTTACTTGAAATCTAGCATCTTGTGTGATGGGTGACTTCAACATCTTTTCTAAAGCCATTTGGACTACTTTCGCCTTTATCATATTTTTAAAGTGACATTGAATATACTGTACTCTATGTTATATTGCAAGTATGGGTGTTCCTAAAAGACTTACAGATCAACAGACTAAATTTGCCAATGAGTTGGTTACCAATGAAGGCAGAATTACGGCAACAGAAGCAGCTGTTAGAGCAGGTTATGCAAAAGAATCAGCTAGAAAAAGAGCACATGAATTACAGAATCCAAAATATTACCCTCTTGTTGTAAAATACATAGGTGAACTTAGAGAGGAGTATCAAAAGAAATATGATATTACATTTGAAAAACACATTACAGAATTAGGAAAGATTAGACAGGCAGCACTGGAAAAGGGTGCCTGGTCTGCTGCTGTTAATGCTGAAGTTGCACGTGGTAAAGCAGCTGGACTTTACATAGAACAAAAAATTATTAGGACAGGTAAACTAGAAGATTTATCTGCTGAAGAGTTAGAAGCACGTATGAAAGAAATATTAGATGACTACTCACCTATACTAGATGGTGTTGAAGTTACTGAGCTAACCAAAGAAGTGAAAGAAAAGCAGCATAAGTTAAGATTGCAACCAAACCTAAATAAGCAAGAAAAAACCACGGAAACTTCATAATATTAATTTATCTTCTCCATATGTCTTACGTTAGATATAGGGAAACAGTTTCTATCTCCAAAAGTTATTTCCCCATCTGGGTCTCTATCATAACTAGAGAATATTTTAATACTTTTTTTATCTTTTTTGTACACCCATGCCTCAGAGTATGGCTCACTGTATGTCATCTTATCAAACTCTGTTGCACTAGCCCAACCGGTATCACCACAAGGATCAGTCCACCATATTTTATATTTATCATATGGAAACTTATCTGGTCCTACAGGTGCAAGTTGTTTCTTTTTTCTTTTGGATTTTATTTTTCCCATAGGACTTTTTTATACCAAAACATGTTTTTTTAAAACTCCAATTCATGCGCGCGCGTTGGGTATTTGCTTTGTGCACTCTGTGCAGCTCTGTGCAGTGTAAAAAACACAAAATTTGCTTAAATAAGTGTTGATTTTACTATGTTTTTTGCATTTTGTGCGTTTGTGCAGTGATTTTCTATCTTTTTTTTTATAAAAAAATTTTAATTTGCCAAAAAAAAGTACTATAGACTGCACAAAGATTAAAAAACCCTTTATTTATGCGGCTTGCCACTTTTGTGCCTTATTTTAGACGCTATTATACCACAACATTTCATCCATTTTTCTTTAATAGATACCCTGTCCAGATTTGAATTATTATAATCGTTAGCTAAATCATCTAAAGATTTTATATCGCTATCTATGGTGCTACGATGGCTGAAGTTCCGTGGCCCTTGTTGCTTGGTCATAGTACTGATCTACCCTTCTCAAAAAATCATGTTGTTTACTAATAAACTCCTGTCCACTAATAGTAAACTTTTGAAAGTAATTATCTTTACTACACATCAGTATCACACCCTGGGTAATATTGGTACCATAAACGTGATTATGGGCCATAGCATAGCCTCCTAGCTGTAATAGGTAGTCTTCTATCCATTCCCTGCGTTTAGGCTTATTAGTCTGCTTAAAATCAACAATAGACTGATGTCCCTCGTAGATACCCACTAGATCGGTTGCACCTGCATAAAGACCAGGATAATGCACCGTAACCTCTGTACCCCATATCTCTGTTAATTTATAGTTGATCCCATCTTCAATAATCTTTTGAGCCATGCCATGAGCATTCTGNCCAACGTTCGTTAGATCAAGATGTTGCTCACCCAGGAGCCACCCTTCAATAATATTATGCATCACAGTCCCTCTAACAGCCGCTTGATCCTTGGTCCGTGTTGCTTGTTCCTTGCCTACTCGTTCCTGCCAATCGGCCAGTGCTTTGCGTTTTTCCTCTGGCTGGGTTGCAGACAAAATAGTCGTCACACTTGGTAACTTTTCTACTACTTCAAAACCAGAGTCCTCGGTCTGTATATCGTAGTGTCTTGACCCACGGATCAGGGACCTGGTGCTGGCCGGATACTTAAATTTTTTATTCCATTTCATAATTAAAAACCCCCATACATTTATTTTTTTCTAGTAATCTCATCCCAACTTTTTTAAATGTTGTAATTAATTTATCTCTATTTTTTACCAAAAACCACTCAGTTGAACCGTTATATGTTTCATTATTTGTAGAAAAAAATCTAAAAAAATTATGCAAACTTTTTTCTAAATTAAAACCATTTGTAGCTAAATATTCAATATAACAAATATAATTCATACCATAAGGATTATCTGTAAATTTACCCCTGTCAGAAACATTTTGTTTCGCTGTCATTCCAATTTTATAGTGATTTGTATAATGAGGCCTAGCCTCCTCTGCTAAATAAACTTTAATTGGTTTTTCATTTAAAAGCAAATTAAATAATGGAACCATTTTTTTACAAAAATTATCTATGCCTGTTATTTTTCCTTTTTTTAAATTATTTTTCATTAACTCTTGTGCGTGCTCTGCAATACTATTTAATTCCTTAATATGTTTATGAAACAAACCCTCATATTTTATTCGTCTCTCTAATCTAAGTTCATTTAAATATTTAACAACAAGTGGGTGTTTTCTAGGGTTTTGTAACTCGTAAGCTCTTTCTCTAGGTGAACCATAGCCCGCTCTTTTGGCTGCTTCCGTGCCGGTTATGCTGCCCTCATTAGATACCAATTCGTAGGCAAATTTTCTCTGTTTTTCTGTAAGTGTTGGTTTTTTACCCATTATACTAAAATTAAAAACGCATAAATACACATACAGGTAAATAAACCTAAATCATATGTAGCTGCGTGCTTGCTATTCCACTTCATTTTTTCCCTTTATAAACTTTCTNTAACCATTCGTCATAATTATCCCATTCGATAGGTCGCTTAACATCATCNGGTTTATACATCGTATAACAAAGCGTCAACTCTTCTCCAGGTAAGATGTTAGTAATCGTAACTAGATTCCAACGATTATCTTTTTGCACTCGCATACAATTAGGTTCATCGCTATGATTAATAAATCCACCAAGAGGCGTTCGTACCAACATAGGCGGACAACTCATAGTTTCGATATGACAAAGTCCTAGGTTCGTGTTCCGATGGATAAATCTATCGGTAAATAAACCTTGTCCCTCGATTCTACTTTCTTCGATGAACAGTCCCTCGGGTAAAGGCCTGTAATGGTTCTCTTCGTCCATAAAGTAATTTTATCCTCTCATTCTCAATATAATATCCTTGAAACTTTTTGTCCTTCGTTTCTTTGATCTTCTGCATATTTTTTTTGTATTTCATTTTTTTCTTTCTTCCTTTGTTTTAATTGTTTTTTGTACCGCTTGCTTGTTCCTTTTCTTTGGGACATCTATTTTACCTGCTTCATGGTAGATGATTTTGACATCTCCTTTTTTAGTTCGTGGGTAACGACCGATTTTACTACCGTCGCTCCGTCTGCCCCTTGCTTTAACATCATAGCACTCGATGTTAAGGTTCCTAGGATCCACGGTAATGAGATCGATAGGACCATTCCTTTGACATGCTTTGAAAACATAGTAACCCTCCTTTTGAAAGTGGCAGATGGCTAGGTTTTCACCCAGACATCCCTTTAGTTTTTTTATCATACATTGCCTTAAATCTAATGCTATTCGTTACGTTACCAGATACAGATATACGTTCACAATTAGATTTAAACGGATACACCCAATGCTGTAACCAAGCGGGAAAAATATACATGTCACCCGTTTGAGGTAAAAATGTCTGATAGGTGATGACGTCTCTAGGTCCATCACCATAGGTGAATGTAATCCCACCTGGTCCAGCACTTGTTCCTTTGTATTGCTTATTCTCTGTTATAAGCTCATCAGGAATCTGTAAATAAATTACCCACGACAAAGCTCCTCCATGAGAGTGTGGTGGATTAAAATCACCAGGTCCTTGAAAGTTTGCCCATAGTGATTCTAAATTATAAATCTCTCCGCCGCCTTTGATAATATTCTTGTCACCTGTCCAATCTTGTAGTGCGTGGTCGTACATCTTAAACATGTCACCAAAAAATTTATCGAAGAGGCTAGAGTTTCTAAACTCAACTTGCTTTTTTAATATACCCGCCAGCTGAGACTCAAAATCTTTTTTACTTGCTTTGGCTTCAGATAAGAATAGTTTTCTCCACTCTTCATCAATNCTTGTCTTAACAAGACAAGGNCCCCAGCGTAAAACTTCGTAATTAATAGCTGCCATTATTTACATTTTCTTAAAAGTTTTTGATCAATAACTTCTTGATCAGCTACCCAAACATAGCTCCAACTATGTGTGCCTGTTGATTTGTCAAAACAACGTTTGCCAAATACAATTTGTTTGTTAGCACATCCTGCTAAAAATAAAAGAGCAGTTATGGTTATAATTATTTTTTTCATCTTTCCTCCTTTTTAAAAAATTTTAGTATGTTCTTTTCGTTGATCTCAATCTCACCTTGGTTGTCACAAGTCTTACAATCTTTTTGTTCATTTGGTTTTTTACTTGTTCCAACATATCCATTACCATTACAATCAGGACAAATCATTTTTAGCATTATTTCTTTTTTGTATAGCAAGATTTGCTATTTTTTCTCTGCCTTCCTTTGTAGGTTCTGTTGCTAGTTTTTTTGCAGTAGTGTTGTCGCCTACTTTTTCTAAACTAGCTAACATGGCAATCATAGTCGCTGATTCCATGTATGGTTTTTGTGCAAAATAATTTATTAATTTTTTTCTTTGCTCTTCTGTTAACTTATACATTATTTGCTTTCTCCTTTTCTATTTGTTGGTTTATTTTTGTAATCATTTTCTTTTTAACAAAATGGGGTTCGTATCCTGCCATTTCACACACACGATAAAATCCAATGTTAGGAAACAAAAACCATTGTCTGGCTAGTGTTTTATCAGCTGGAGATATCCAACCTCCTACACCTCGTGTTTTTAATGCATCTTTAACTGCTGTGGCTAACACAGCTTTCCAAAGGATTCTCTCTGGACTTTTATTAGTTTCAACTGTTTCAACAGTGCCTAAACTATTTCGAAACTTTGCCATTTAATTTTTTAACTTTCTCTTTAACTAAAATATTAATAACTTGTGTTCTGCTAATCGTGGCATTTGGCACCATCAAATCTCTAAGTTTACTAATATTATTATACGTTTCTTTCGGTAAAGACACATTTTTATACTTTGTAATGTCTGTCATATGCTATATACTCTTCTTTCATGTTAATTTTTACAAAAAATATATTAAATTATAGGATTGTCAAGTGAAAACTTTTTTTCTTTTTGCAGTAATCTGCTTTGCAGACCCATCAGCCCCCAGGGGTATAACTTGTATTGATTTTTTTGAACCTGATAATGTTAGTTATCAATCAAAAAGTAAGTGTTATGCAGCTGCAGAGAGAACTGGAAACACCCTACATGATTTATATGAAGAAAAACATGGTAGAATTCTAGAGTTAATTGTATGGTGTGTAACACCTAGAGGTAACCCTATATAGGTTTACCCTGACCCACACTTCTTTTCTTGGTCCTTGCTCCTTTGTTAGGGCTTTTTGAATGACGACCCGGTCTCTTACGTCTTCGTTTTTTAACATAATTATTGACACCAAAAAGTGGCTTCTTTTTAGCCATTATCTTGCCTCATTTGTTTTAAGATTTCTTTAGCATCATCAGTCATCTGTATGTATCGTATAGATCCGTTAATGTATTGTTGTATTTCACTCTCACACTGAGAACATTTATAAAAATCAGATACAATNGAAAACAGTAAAGCTGTTTGCTTACACTCAGGGCAGCGACCTATAACAGTTTTAATTTGTGGTATCTTNAGATCTTTGTTCATTGTTTTCGTTAGTTGCGTCCTCTAGTTTTATTAAAGTTCTTTTAATAATAGAATCTTTTTCTTTTATTGTTTTTTGTAATTGTTCTATCTCTGTTTGTAAACTTCTTATTTGTTCACGATATTCTGACGTTACATTTACAACTTTTGATGATTTTGGCATAGCTTACAGATATTATTCCTTGATAATCTTTGTAATATATTTTCTGCCTTTATAGATTTCTGTTTCTGCTTCTACTTGTTTACAGCTGAATCTAACTTGGGTAGGATCTATTTCACGCTCAGCTATACGTTTAGATTTTAAACATTTAACCATGTTTTCTTTGGGTGTGTGCTCGATGAGTTTACCATCGTGATACATCATTAATGCGACTACAAGTTCTATCATAATTATTTACCGTTTTTATAATGCATTTCACGGTTGCTGTCTTTTAATTTTTCAATATCTTTTTGCACTTTATCCATATCTTTTTGCAACCTAGATATGTTAACGTTGTTATGCATGCCTGTTTCAAGGGCTTTGTTGATCTTTTCTATATCTTTTAATATTGATTCGATAAGTAAAAACTGTTCCTGGTCCGCGGGTAGTGATCCCATCTGTCCACGTGGCCATTTTATTCTAAACTCTGTATTTAGTTCTAGGTCTTTCTCCATAAGATCTAGTCTAGTGCTGTGTTGATTAATTTTTTCTTGAATACCAAAATAGCTCATGGTTCCAACAGCTACAATCGCGATTAGACTCAAAACCGTTTTAAATGGCATTTGAATCTTAGACTCTTCGCTAATCTTCATTATCTCTTTTTTTGCCATAAAACTTATCTCTTCTTTTTTCTGCTTCTATTTCTGCTATCCACTTCTTTGTTTCTGGATCTTGTGGATCTTTTGTAACAAATGATTTTTGCATATAGTCTAAAAAAATTATTATTGTTGCAATAAATAATAACGCATCAACCATCATTTTAACAATGGGTTGTCGTTTTGCATTTTAAACTCTTTTATGGTTAGTTCTAAAACTTGTATTGTTTTTTCTAACACAGCAATCTTTGTTTTGTTATCAGCAATTTGTTTTGTAAGTGGGCTAGGATCAAAAGGCTCAGCGATGTTAGCCAGTTTCTCTTCAATCTGACCATATTTTACAAAGCCTGCACCAATTGCACCGATAAGTCCAATCAATGTTACAATGTTAGCTAGGTTCTTTTTTATATTATCCATTTTTCAACATCCTTATTTCGTCTAAAAGTTTTTGTTTTTGTTTTTTTATATTTATAATCTTATTTTGATATTTTACAACAGGGTCGTTTTGTATGTAACTTGTCAAGGTTTTATTGTAGATTAGTCTATTATCTAGAATATCTGCTTGTTTTTCATAGATTTTTTTGTCTTTGTAAAAAGGTTTTTGATATAAATTTAGTTTAGTATTGTCCATCATAGCCTGTAATTTTATTACATTTTTTACTTGCAAATTTTTATCTATATCTTTAATCTGTTCGTCCACTTTATCCATTATGACTCTAAGATTGGCTTTGATAGTTTTTTTCTGTTGTATCGCTTTTTGTTCCTTAGTTTTTGTAGTTTGAACAGTGGACTTTTTAGAAGTTTGGCGAACGGATTTTGTTTTTTGTTTTTCTTTTTTTTCAACTTTAGTTACCTCCTCTTTCTTTTCTTTTTTTTCTGGTGTTGTATTTGTTGGTTCTGCCTCTAGTTCTACAGTTTCTTCTGTGTTGTTAGGTTCTTCTTTTTCCTCTGGTTGCATCNTAGGNAGCATTGTCATTTGAGGTTCTTTTTCCTCTTGCATATTTTCTGGTGGTGGCATCAGTGTTGGCTCTGGCATCACTTCAGATTCTTTTTCCTCTGATGGTAGCAGAGTAAACATTTCTGTAAATGTTTCTAACTCCACAGGTTTTTCTTTTTCTTTGGGTGCCACTATCATTGGTTGCATGGTTATCATTGGAAGTTCTTCTTTTGGTTCTGGTAATAACATAGGCAAAGCTTCAAATACTTCTAACGTTACAGGTTCTTCAGGTTCTGTCATTCTTAGTGGTTCAAATTGTATTTCTTCGTTTAGTTCTAACTTTTGAAATAATTCTCTAACTTCAGTAAATTCTGTAGATAAAGTTTCACTGACACCAATTAAATTATTTTCTATTGCTGGAGGCAACACTACATCATCATACGTCATGGTAACTGATATATTATCTACATTAGGTCCACCTAAACTAGAGGGTGCATTAGCATCAGATCCACCTATATTTATATTACCTACGTTTGATCCTATGCCTGTATAGATAAGTTGATCAGTAAAATTTTGTCCATTGATATCTGTAACATTAGTTCTACTTTGTGTAACTGTTGCTAAAACATTACCAGCATCATCTTTAATAGTTAGTGTGTTTGTAAATGTATCTGCAGGTCCTGATCCACCCCAACATCCTGCAACACCACACTCACCATTTTGCACTTCTATTTTAGAGTTAAGTGTTATGCCATTGTTTAACATGGGTTGTGTAATACTCTCTGATGTTAAACCAAAGTCTTGATTTATAGATCCGTTGTCGCCAAACTCTAAATCATATTGACTAGGTAAGTTATCCGGTCCTGTGCAACAGTCATTTAATACTTGAACATCACCTTGTGTGGTCCAACCATTAGCATTACCTGTTTCAAAGTTTCCGTTGGTGATTAAATTACCTGTGGTTCTCTCTTGAGCGTTACTTAGACTTAGACTTAATAGAAGGCAAAGGCTTGATAACAATAGTTTCTTCATCGATTTTTTCCATTATTTTTAAATTTTTTGTATACTGTCTGTAATCAGGTCTTAGCTTGTCATATTTTTTCCAAAGTGTATTAGCTTGTTTTCCTATCTTTCCTTCAAACGGACAAGGTGTTCCTGCTTGTACCATTGCCTCAAACACACGTGGATCTTGGCAGAGAAGAGATATTGCAGCTACTTTCATACCCATTGAATCTAATTGTCTTGATAGTTTTATTCTTTCACAGTTTTCATCTCTAAATGTTTTACCACCAGATACACCTAAACCAAAAGTTTGTACTCCTGCACTTGCTCCAACACTACACACATCAACACCAGATGAGTTTACACCAGGAGCAAAAGCACTTGGTGGTGCTGATCTTATGTTAGAGGTTGAATTATTTGTTGTAGTGGAACTAGAACTAGATCCTGATTCATATGTTGTAGAAGATGTGTATCCACCTTCAATAGCTGTGTTAGATCCAGATGTATTGTTTTGTGTTGATCCAGTGTAAGCATCACTTGTTAATCCAATTAATATAATTAATACAAGTAATAGCTGTTTAATCCTTTTCATCTTTTTTATCTACCTCATAAAACATTCTGTCAGAGTCCTCAGTAATCAGCCCTTTGTTCTCAACATTCCAATAGGTTGTTTGTACCTTGTAGTCTGGCCAGTTGTTCTTTACTGTAAAGCTTGGAACACTCCAGATTAATCTATTGTTTGGTTGAGCGGCAAAGTTGCCGTTGTCTAAAGCAAGAACATGAGCACATTTATGTTCTTGAGGTATTTCTGAGTGCTCTACATCTAGTATATTACTATCTGGAGCAGCCCAGTCAATGGTAAATAGATACTCACCATGATAAAATTTTTTGTCTATGCCTCGAAACTTTCCTTTTTCTCCTACTAAAAAATCAAAGCAATGCACACTAGGGTGATAACTAAAACAGTTCCACAGTTCCAACTCGTGTACTGACATATCCGGCACTTTGGCTCGGTCATGCGATTTTTGGAAAAACGCTGAGATAGGCAGTCTCCAATAACACGCGCCGTTCTCCAACATACAGTGAAATAGTATGGCACGTCCTGCAATACTCGTAATACCAAAGACCACAACGTCTTCAGCTTCTCCGTGATGTTCTTGTAAATCATATAAATATTCTCTCCTTATTTGACAGTAGATTGGTGGTATATTTGCATTTAAATAAGCCATAGTTAATCATAAATATCGCCCCAAGTTTCGCCTGATTCATAGTCAACTTTGTTTGGGACTTCCAAGTTAACGGCATTTTCCATAATCTCAATAATTTTTTTAGCATGTTCATTAGATTCAACTGATAAATCTAATTCATCATGAATTTGTATATGTGCTATAATACCTTCTTTGTAAAGTTCTAACATTGACTTTTTTGTCATGTCTGCTGCAGAGCCTTGTATTAATTTATTTAGTGCCTTGTATGTATAAGCTCTTCTAATCCCTGGTCCGTGTTCCTTGAGTGCCTCTTCGTGAGGCATGGCTTTGTGCATACCAAACTGATTTGGCTCCCACAGATGAAACCTGCATAGTCGTCCTAGTAAAGTTCTTATCTGTCCACGATCTTGTGCACGATTAGATGCTGCATTCATCAGCTGTTTTACAAAGGGAACTTTTTTGTGATACTGATTAAATAATTCTTCTGCTTTTTCTTTTGTAACACCTAACTCTGCTTGTAATTTATTTTTACCCATACCATAAAATAAACCTAGATTAATTGTTTTAGCTTGTGATCTTGGTATTTGTGCCATGTCTGCAACAATCTGGTGAAAGTCAGTTGAGGTATCATTGTTGTATGCTTCAATAACTTCATAAACAGATGGAAACTTATATAAAGATGCATAGTGCACAACTAATCTTGGCTCTTGTTGTGAATAGTCAAAACATCCCCAGGTATGTCCCTCCTCTGGTAAAAATAAAGATCTAATCAATGGTCCTAGGTCCTTATTCCTTGCTGGCAGTTGCTGTAAGTTTGGATTATTGTAACTAAATCTACCTGTTACAGTTCCGCCTTGATCTGATCTTATTTGATTTATATCTGCATGTATTCTACCTTTGTGTTCATATTTTATAATCGTATCAATAAATGTTGTGTGAGCCTTGTTTATCTCTCTAGCTTTTGCTATTCTTTGAACCATAGGATGTTTATGTTCTTGAAGAAAGTTTTTGGTAAAAGATGGTGACTCGGTTTTTTCAGTTCTGGAATAATCTAATCCAAGTTTNTCNAAAACTTTGGCGATGCTACGTGCGGCCCATATCTGAACATTTACTTGTGTTTCTTTTTCAACTTCTTGCAGTAATTGTGCTTCTTGTTTTGACAATTGTTCTTTCAGTGTATGAGCTCTTTCGACATCGACGCGAACCCCTTTAAATCTCATGTCAACTAAACAAGGGAATAAATCAGTTTCTAAATTAAAAATAGATTCTAAGTCTTGATGTATGATTTCTCTTTTCATAACTTGCCAAAGTTCTAATGTTAACTCTGCATCTCTTTCTGCGTAAGCTCCAACTTCCATAGCAGGTAGTTGCCACAGATCTTGTTTTGGATCTAAACCACGTGATTTAGCTGCTTCTATTAATGCGTTTTCTGATTTACCATAACCAAGATAATCCCAACCTAAACTATTTAAACTATATTGAAAACGATTCTCATCTACAAGTGATGCAGCAATCATNGTGTCTACTATTAAACCATTAATTTTTATACCTAACTGACGTAACCAACATACATCATACATTGCATTGTGAAATATTTTGACAGAAGTTGTGGACATGATATCTTGAAACCATGATAAGACTTTTTTTCGATGCATATTTTGACCTGATGCGTGAGCAATCGGAAAATAAAATTTCCGACCAGGAACAGCAACAGCGATTCCAACNACGTCGCCATTTCCTATCACCGATCCTGAACCTAATTTTTTCAAATCAGGATCACGAGTCTCCAAGTCAATCGCAATCTCGTCGTAAGATCTAAGATCCGGAAACTCTTCTGGCTCTACCCACTCAGTTTGTGCAACAAAGAAAGGGACTTTCATTTATAATCTCTAGCTATAATCATATCGATATAGTGTTTTGCTTTTTCTAAGTCTTTCTTTTTACCTTTTCTAGAATGTCTCAAAAGATATTTTATTGCATTGCCTGTTGGAAAATCTAATTTATTTTTTATAATAAACTCTGCAGGTTCTATTGCATAACCTTTGTAGTGATCTCCACCTTTGTCTTTTAACACTGCTTCAAAAAACAATGGGTTCGTCATAAATTATAACCGTACCTTTCTATTTTAGCTCTCATTAAGTAAAGATTTTTTCTTGCACGAGTAACACCTACATACCATACTCTGTGTTCCTCATCTCTCTTATTTACACTATTCTCGACAGATTGTCTAATCTTCCTGGCGTTATCTAAAACCAAAACTACATTATCAGACTCACCGCCTTTTGCTGCGTGTATAGTAGATAATCTTACTCTTGCATCTTCAAATAATTTTTCTTTATTTGATAGCATTAAACGTATATAATCTTTTTGATTTTTTGGTGCAAAAGTAAAGGATTCAAACCAAGTCAATTTTTTATCCATCTTGTCTGTATATTCTTGTATGTCTTTCATTTCATTCTCTGTAATACTTTCTCCTTTTGTCCATCTAGTGTAGTTCACAATCGCTTTGTAAAGTTTTACTGTGTAACTCTTTCCCTTTTTAGTTTCATAATAAACTCCACGTTCCTCTAATTGTTTCATGATATCTTTTAATCTAGANGCAGTTCTAGCTAATATTAACCAANTACCTTTTGTNGTATCAACTTGATTAATATCAGATATTGTTGTTACACTACCCTCTTCATCTTTTGGACTATATCTTTTACCTACTCTAAGTCCTTGTATTCTATTAATTATTGTTTTTGATGTTTGTTGAACTTGTGATGGTATTCTGTGGGATTGTGTTAAAAATATTTCTCTACCAGATTCGTTAATAAATCTATTTACATCAGCTCCTGCCCACTGAAATATAGCTTGATCATCATCGCCTGCTAAATAAACATCTTGAGATTTTTCNACTAAGACATCATACATTTTCCATTGTAAAGGTGATAGGTCTTGTGCTTCATCTATAAATACAACTTCAAACTTAGGACAAACATCTTTTTCTATAAACATAGAAATCATGTCGTTAAAATCTATTAAATTATTTTTAACTTTGTATTCTTTTAAATTTAAAGCTATGTGGGATAGTAACTCCCATTTAATATCCTCGTTAATATATTCACTTGTGTACCATTCAGATCTTACAGATATGTCTTTGTTTCTAGCTTTGTTAATAATTTGAAAGTATAAATTATCACANGTAAGATAATGACTCTCTTGATCATTATATTTATCTTGAAAGTTAACTCTTATATTTAATATTTTACCTAAATCTTCGTAGTGGTGGGGTTGCATNATATTTTCTTCTCTAAGTCCAAGNGANTGAAAAGCAAGTGANTGTAAAGTTTGAAAATATTNTAAATCTTTTTTTGGTTTGTTCATTCTTTCTTTTGCTTCGTTAGCAGCTTTTCTCGTAAAAGCAAAATAACCAATCTTATCTAACGGTGTATCTATGTCTATGTAGTGTTTAACTATTTCTAAAAGTTTTGTAGTCTTTCCTGTTCCTGGTGGTCCATAGACTTTAGTTATCATAGTATGTCTTCTCTACTTTTCATAGTAACAGTTTCCTCTTGATACTCATCTTTTTTAAAATAAGATTTTAAAATTTTAACACAGGTTACGCTTGGGTTGGATTTTTTATCATCAGATTTTTTTGGATATCTTTTTCTACATACAAAGTCATCGTCTTGTATTTTGTACAATGTTTTCATCAACACACCTGTTCTGTCTTCTTTCATCTTCCATTCTTTATTTTTTAAAAAATTAAAAAACTTACCCCACACAAAATAAACATGTTCATCATCCATTAGTGTAGCTCCATTTTTAAATGATGTATGACTGTTAGCCAATACTTGAAACACATACTCATTTAAATATTCATGAAGTTTTTCTTCCTGACTAGTCCCCTCTGCTGGTTTAATTAAATCTACTTTACTAAATAATGCTGTTTGTATTTCAAAAAAATCTGAATTTTTTATTGTTGGTGGAACTATGTGTGCTTGTTCCATGAGCACACCTTTTAATTCTCTTTGATCTCTAAGTTTGTTGACATGGTTTGCATGAACCTGAACTGTTTCACCTCCAGGTTTTTCTACTGTAAAATACCATTCTGGATTTGGTTTATAATCTATCTGTGTAAGATTACTTAACATTGGCCAGTTTTTCTTTTTGTCAGATGCAACACCAAACTTTCTTTTAACACAAACAGATTTTATGCAATGATTTACAATTGGATCTTCGGAGCAAGTATGACCTTTGGTATCTTTTCTCCATGCTTTAATTTTTAATTCTACTTTTCTATCGTCCCACTCTTGTGAGTATACAAAATAATTTCTAGCAGCTAGTATGACTTGTTTTTCCCAGTCATCTGCATATTTTTTTTTCGCAAAAACCATATAATTATATAGAAAACGATCTCTACCGTCACTTAATTTATTTTTAGTTAACGCTTGCAAACAAGGTGGACCATCTATAAACTCTTCTGCCCCACCTGTTAGTTCATCTCTAACCAGCGAGTTTGCAAATTCTTCTAGCTCACTTGCTGTTTTTATGTTTGCATCTACAACTTTTAAAAATTGTTCTAACGTAAACTCTACTCCATCATGTGGATTAACTGCTACTCTTTCTGTTTTGTTATAGTACGGAAGATTTATAAAATTACCATTAATAGGTATGCCATCTTCTGTTTGTCCTAATTCTGTTTGTTTTGGAAATATTTCTGTATTAGATTCTAATTCTAAAATAAATAAAAGTTTGTCTAAAAAATTTCTAATAACTGTAGCTTTAGTTTTTTCTTTTAAGAAAACATATAAATGTAAACCACCACTTTTTGATTTTACAGGTATGATTGGTAATTTTTTTTCAACAATAGTTTTTAAATATTTTCTTAAATTAAAATTTTTATAATCTGGATCTATATCTATTGCACCAAACTGTGCCATACCATTGTCATCACATGGTTGAATACCAATAGACTTCCTGCCTTGTAAATGATCGATGTAATCTTTATCTGATATTGCATTTTGTGACCAACCGTAGTCTCCTGGTTTAAATTTTATTTTACCAGTGTCAGGATCTTTGAAACCATTTTTAATGTTACAATATCCATAATTACGTTTAAGACCTGCAAATATTTCTATAAATTTGCTTTCCATCTTTTACTTTCTGTGTGGGCAGTATTAACTGCCCACAGTTTTGTGATTTAAAGTATTGATTTAGTTTGTTCTGGAGCATCACCATGCTTAACCTGAACATCACCCTTTGAAACACTTTGATTGAAAGCTCTCGCTTGAGAGTAAAGTTGTTCGTCCTGTACTGGACCAACTTTGCTAACTTCCCATCCAAACCAAGTGCCTTTATCATTAGATTGCTGCACAGTTCTTAACTTGTAAATGTGGCTAAAAGCTGGCGGCTTGAACATACCATTTTTACCTTTTAATAATATCTGGTTAATCATGGTATTCCATTTTCTACTAATTTTAAGTTGTGTTGATTTCATTGCGATCAACGCTGTTGATGGTGTACTACCCTCACAAATAATAACAAAATGGTTTGCTGTTTTTTCAACATAGGTACCACTTGGTAATCTATCTTTGTAATCAGCTCCTCTTGTTGTTTGTGATAGGATATCACTAGATGATGGATGTATTGCAACTGGTGCCGTTGGCCCAGTTCCTCTGTCGTTCCATTCTATGTACTCTAACTTATAGTGACATGGAATAACAGTTATCCCTTTTTCTCCATCATATAATTCAGAAGTTACTGTATTGATAATCATGCCAGGTTCTGCACCTTCAACATACTTACCTTCTCTCTTGTTTACTTCTGGGGACAATTGTCCCAATACTTTTAAAAAGGGTAGCGCTAAATCTTCTTGAGATAAATCACCAACACCTTTTCCTGCATCAGCTTCAAATGTAGTTGTAGCCAAAGCATTGTTTTTCTTTTCTGTCATTGCTTGTTCTTTGCTCATCGTTCTTATTTCCTCGTTAGTTTGGTTCGGTTTCCTGCGAACACGTTAAATAGTTCTGTGGGCATATCATCACCTTTTTCGATACGCTCACGAACTAAAGCTTTCAGAGTCATGGGTTCAACTTTTAGTTTTTGAACCGGTTCGAACCCATGCTCCTTGGCAAGGCTTGCGTAATCGCTCGCCTTGTTATCTTCGTTACGACCAAAGGAAACGGTCACTTCATTCTTGATGATGTTACCTAAGTCGTTATCTCGAAGCCATTTAAATGCCTCTTCTTTTTTTGCTTCTGTTATTGAGGCACCGTAGACGGGTTTAACTTCTATTGCTGATCCGTCTGCTAATTTCATTGTTTTTAAATTCATCTCTTGCATCATATTTGGTATGACTTCTCCTGAGATGTAATTCATTTCAGATTTTAATTTTTTTAAATAATCCTCTGTATCTTTTATTTGATCCTCCAAGTTTTTTAATTTTACTACTTGTGATGATAGTGCTTTACCATCATCAATACTTGTTAGACTTTCTTGTTTATCTTTTTCAAAATCAATCATCTATTTCTCCTTTCTCGTAAAGATTAATTGAAATAGGATAATATCTTCTTTCTTGCTTATCCCATTTTAGTAAGTTGTATTTGCCATTTGTAATGTCCGATACAACAGAGCATGCAACACCTATGATTGCAGGATCTCCAGTTAGTAATAAATAATCTTCTGGTTTATAATCTCGTAGCATTTTACGTAGTTTAAAAACCAGTGGACCAGGTGATAAAATAATTTGTGACGTCTCTGGTAANAAAACCTTTAACGTNCCAAANTCAGANGCNCCTATAATNTTAATTTTAGGACGGCCATCTCTTGTTCCTGGTATATCCTGTAAAACGTATACAAAATTTTTATTCATAACTTTCTTGACAATAGATTTAGTTTATCCTATATAATATGTCAATAGAAAGAAAAATTAAAAATTATGAATTACAAGTTTAAGACGAAGCCATTTGCGCATCAGTTGAAAGCGTTAGAAATATCTCACAATAAAGAGGTTTTCGCCTATTTTATGGAGATGGGTACNGGTAAATCAAAGGTTCTAATAGATAATGTATCCATGTTATACGATGCGGGTAAAATCAATGGTGTTCTAATTGTGGCACCAAAGGGTGTTTATAAAAACTGGGCAAACTCAGAAATACCTACACATATGGTGGACCACATAGATAAAAAAGTAGTGGTTTGGCAGTCGTTAATTAACGAAAAACAACAAAAAAAATTAAACACACTGTTTGAAACTGGTGAAGACTTGCATGTTTTAGTAATGAATGTTGAGGCACTATCAACTAAAAAGGGTTTTCAGTTTGCAGTTAAGTTTTTATCAGCACACAAAGCTTTGACAGCTATTGATGAATCTACAACTATAAAAAATCCTGGTGCNAAAAGAACAAAAAANATTTTAANNTTGTCANANTTNAGTAANTANANAAGAATANTNACAGGGTCNCCNGTAACTAAATCACCNNTAGATTTNTATACACANTGNNAGTTCCTTGATCCTTGGTTATTGGGTGANCAATCNTANTACAGTTTTAGANNNCGATANGCCATNATGANAACNGCAAATTTTANCGGTAGATCTGTGCAAATAGTNGTTGGATACAGAAACTTGNCTGAACTANCAGAAAANATAAAACCTTTTTCTTATCGTTGTTTAAAAGATGATTGTTTAGATTTACCAGATAAAACATACATGAAACGTATTGTTCAACTTACCGACGAACAAGATAAAATTTACAAACAAATGAAACAACAAGCGTTAGCCACGTTAAATGGTAAGATGTTAACAACTAAAAATGTTGTGACTCAACTCATGAGACTTCAACAAATCACATCAGGTCATTTTACTTCTGATGATGGTGAGATACAGATAGTAAAAAATAATCGTATTAAGGAACTTACTAACATCTTAGATGAGATTAGTGGAAAAGTTGTAATATGGGCACATTGGAGGTACGACATAAAAACAATCGTAGAACATTTAAAAAAAGAGTATGGGGATAACTCTGTTGTTACATACTATGGTAATACTTCTGATGAAGACAGACAGAAAGCAATACGTGAAATACAAAATCCAAATAGTAAAGTTAGGTTTATTGTAGGCACACCACANACAGCTGGNTTTGGTATTACNNTNACNGGTGCATCAACNATGNTTTATTANTCTAACGGATATGATTTAGAAAANCGTCAACAGTCTGAAGCTAGAATAGATCGTATTGGTCAAACTAAAAACATGACNTANATNGANATTATTTGTGAAAAGACAGTTGATGAAAGAATTGTNNANGCACTTCGTAGAAAAGTTAATATTGCAACAGAGATAATGGGAGAGGAGCTTAAAGAGTGGATATGATGGTCATGTTAGCACTTACTATAGCTATTTTAGCTGTAATGTTTATTAATTCAGCGTCTTAATTTTAGGGGTACCCAGGTATCCTAAAAAGTAAAAGAGNGGCCTCTACGGCTATTTAAATGGCTTTTTATTTGTAAAAAATAGTGAAAAGAGACAAAAGTAGCATTCCTAGACCTCCAAGCAACCAGTAGAGTAATCTGTCTACTTTGCCATGAATTTTGTCGATATCTTGATGCATGTGTTTAAGATGATTGTTCTTAATAGAACTAACCTCACGTTTTAATCCTGTAATATGGCCATACAAAGCTATAATGTGTTCACCCGTTGTTTTAGGTTCTTTTGCCATTATCCTAATCCCCTTTGACGTAGTCTGATTGCTTTTTCTGATGGTGATAATAAAGCCTCCTCAGTTGGTGTCAACCCAGTTTGTGTCACGGCTGCAGGACGAACTGGTGGTGTAACCACAGTTGGATTAGGTTGTGGTGTTGGCTGAACTCTACCTTGATCCAAACTTGGTTGTTGTTTAGGCAAGAAGTCTTTTAGTTCTAATCTGTTTGGACCACTTAAACTTTGATTTTCAAATGCATCTGATATTGCATCTAAAGTGGGCTCTGCTTCAAGGTAAGGATTTGGTCTACCTGTTTGTTCAGAAATTTTTTCAAATCTTCTTTGTATGTTTGGTGAAACTCTATATGGTTTAAATTCACCATCTATCAATCGATTAGGAGTTGCTAAAGATATACCTCTTTCATCAAATATATCTTCTATTTCACTTTGTTTAAGTCCTAATGTTTTCGCGCCTTTTAATCTTTTACGAGCTTGTCTTTCAACTTCAAATAATTGTTGGTTGGCTATAAAATATCTTTCTATGACATCTCTTGAAGTTTTAATTTCTCCTGATAATACACCTTCTTGACCTCCAGTAAATAATTGTCTTGCCTGTCTTTGACCTTTTTGTAATCTATATATTTCAAAACCTAAACCTTTTTTAGGATCTATTTTTTCTAATCTCCAACCAAACACACCTGCAAATTCATCAGGTATTTCATAGATAGTAGGTCCTTTACCAGGTTTACCTGTGATTGCTTTTGCTGTTCTTTCAAAAGCACCTGTTGAAGGTAATAAAGTTTTTGCTAAATGTTTTGATATAATTGCAACTTTTTCTGGTGTTGGTGTTTGTTCGTTATATAATCTGACACCCTCATTAGTAACACCGTTTCTTGTAACGATATCTAAAAAAGCCTCAGTATAAATAGATTCAGAGATATATGGAGAAGCTGCTTTTCCTGCTGCTTTTGCAATACCTCTGATAAAGGATGGAATAAGTTGTTCTTCATCTTCTATACCTCTTTGAACCTCACGTAAAACATCTTGAAAAGGTTGTGTAACAGTATCATAAACATTGTTTTGACTATAATTAATGTAATAAAGATTTGGATCATCTGGTTTTCTTACATAAATTTTTTGACCTGATTCTGCCCACGGTGCTACAAAGTTATTAGCTGCATCAGCTTCTTCTTGACTAACTCCAAAGATTGCTTGTGATCCCTTAATCATTCCATATGGTAAAACTGCACCCATAAATGCAAATCCAATAAGTCTCTCTAAACCAAAAGCTCTTGTTGCTGGATTTTTAAGATCCTTTAATGCTTGCTCTACAATTCCAACGCTTGTTCTAAACATTTCAGATGACCAAGACATGAAATTACCAAAAGGTGATGCACGCATAGCTCTAACAAATTCTCCAACTCTTGCATAGTTAGGTATGGTGTTTTTAACAATATCAGCTGCCTCTTCTTCAATTTCTTTTACAGTTTTACTTATTCCAAATTTTTCATATGCTTTTTGTCTTTTACCAAACTCCACCTCATAATTTATTACCTTCCAAAAATCATCCTCTGCCACATATAAATCTTGTGCTGTCTCAGCTGTTTTCTTTATGCCTTTGCCAACTCTACCTAGTTTTCTAAGTATTCCTCCTAATACTTTATCTGTAGCAATGTTACCCTCACCAATACGAACATCTTTCATTAAGTTTCTAAGATCTCCAAGTCTAGTGTTTGTATTAACAACTCCTAATTCTAAATATTTTCTATATCTTTCATTAGATAAAGGTTGTCTTAGACCTACTTGAACAGATGCTCCAGCTCTTCTCATAGCTTCAAAAAATAATTTTGGATCTCTAACTAACGTTCCTAAGTTTCCATTAGCTACCGTGAACGCCCCTGAACTTAAAAAGTTTCTAATGTGTGTAGGTACAGATAAAATTGTTTTTGCATATTGTGCACCAGCCTTTGGTGTTAATAATAAATTACGATAACCCCAAGATAAAGTTTTACCTATAAAACCGCCTGATTCTCCTCTTAAAAAATTTCTAAAATTAGATACGTTTGTAAAACCCTCTGCTATAGCTCTATCAGTAAAAGTTCCTTTTAATCTATTTACTAAAATACCATTTTTAAAAAACTCCTCTAAATATGTATCAACAGGCACGATATCAGCGTTAGGTCCAAAAGCTTTTTGTGCCTCTAAAGGAGATGAAAAAAAGAAACCTTGTCTACCAACCTCTTTAGATCCTGCTGCTTTTAATGCCTCATCCGCATCTAATATTTCATCAAAGAGTTGATTTTTTCTAGCTGTCATTGATAGTCGATTTACCGCTTCAAAAATAGAATGACGTGCATCTTCAACTTCTCCAAATAATTTTCTAAATGTTTTACTTCCCTTACCAATAACTTGAAGCTCTTTTCCTCCACCTTTTATATTTTTTTCTAACGTTTGTTTAAATGTTTTAATGTTAAAAGGGTCTTGTGCACCTTGTGTTAAATTTTCATATGAAAAAAATGGTCCTTTTAAAGGATCTGAACTTGGAGCTTTACCTTCAACTTGTCTTATAATTCTATTAACTAATCCTTTTGCGTATTCATCTGTTAATTCAACACCATTTTTTCTTCCATATCTTTGAAATAATTTTGCTGCTTGATTTATGTCCTGTGTTGTAGGTTTAAATTTTGTTAAAAGATTAGCCTCCTTATTATCAAAAATTTCATAAGTGCTACCTAGATAATCTTTAACTCTTTTACCCATGATTTGTTTTAAATCTTGTTTTATGCCAGCTGGTAAATCTTGTCTTGCAGCTGGTCCCTCAGCTGTAATATTTAATAATTTAGCCATGTAACCACGTGAGTTTGCTATTGCAGCAAAAACTTTATTAACACTTTCTTGTGTTGCTCCTGCATCATTCATTGTTTTCGCTATTGTTTTAGATAAACGTGGATCTAAAATATCTTTTAAATCACCAGCAAATAATAATTCATCTAAATCTTTTAATAATTTTTTTCTATCTGTTCCTGCCACACCACTTATGTCAGGAAAAATTTTATTTATTTCTATATCAATCCTTCTAGTTTGTTCTCTAGCAAAATTTAAGTCTGCCATCTTTCTACCTTGTTGTCTCTCTTTTGCAAGAAACTGTTCTTGAGGTCTAAGACCTCTTGGTCTAAACGCTCCTCCAACTTTATCAATTGTTCTATCTATTTGAGAACTACTATATGCTAAATTTCTACCTCTTTGATATAAAGCTTTTCCTGCATAACCCACTGCGTATATGGAAGGAACAATGACTAAAGACTCACTAGCAAATTTTAATCTATTCATTAATTTTCTAGCAGCATCTTCTTGTGGGTCTTGTCTCTCATTAATATCTATAAATGTATTTGTTCCAAAAAAGGCATCGGTAAGACTTCCTAATTGTTCAACGTCTGTTACAAAAGTTTCACCCGCAGCTCCACCAACTGCAATGGCAGCAAATCTTTGTTTTCCAGAAAGTTTATTTAACTGTTGTGCTTTTTGACCACCTTTAATTACATTTGGGTTAGATAGTTTTAGATAAGTGCCTGTTCTTTTAGCTTTGATAGCTTTTTCAGCTAATCTAGTTGCAATTTTAGCTCCGGCTGTTGCAGGGACACCTAGCGATACAACCGCTTCAATTAATTTTCCAGTAGCTCTCTGTTGTGCAACCTCTTCAAAAGGATTAATTTTATCAAAAAATGTTTCTATGTTTTTAGCTAAACTTGTACCAGCACCTAAATCAATAAGTTCTGCCCCTAAAGATACAACACCTTCAGGAATTTTTATGATACCAGATGCAACACCAGCAAGGGCTGCAGTTAATCCAGATACCTCACTATTAGTTTCAGATTTTTCTATNCCGTAAGAACCAAGTTCATCAGTGAATATTTTTGCACCTCTTTTTTCTAACTCTGTNTCTTGTTTTAAGTATGGATTTTTTTCTACAGCCATTAGTTCCTCTAATCTGCAAGAGGATTTCCATTAATATCCACTGCTACTACATTATTTTCTGAAATTTTTTTATAGTGATTACCTTTGAAAGGATCATAATAAAAAGCACCATTAGGAACATTTTTAAGACCGTCTTCAAAACTAGGTCTACTAATATATTTTTTATCAGGATTTTTAGATCTAAAATCAACGTTGTTAATTGCAATATCTGTAGCATAATTTTTTAATTTAGTAAATTGTTCTGTTTTCATAATTGAGTTACGCTCAGCGTTTATTTTAGCTGCTCTTGTTTGATCTGCAAACATTCTAGTTGTTTTAGGATCAATAACACTTTTAGCAGCCATTAGTCCTAATTGTCTTTGAAACTGGTCTTCTGCAGCTAACTGTTTTGCTAAGTTTGCTGATGGTGCTTGTGCTGCTCCAGCAATATCTGCAAGAATATTACCAGTAGTTGGTCTAGATGCAATCGCTGGACCAAACTGTAAAAGAAAATTTGTAAGTGCTGATCCTGGTGCAGGTTGTCCAACTACTTGTTTTAAAAAATCTTTGGTTCTTTGCGCTTGTTCCAAACGACCACCATTTTGAAAATTAGTTCTATCTTCGATACCATTCATGACACCTTCCATGGCAGGTCCACCTTTTCTAAACATAGGTCTTTTTAATACTCTACTCATTATCGATTTGGTCCTACAATTGCTCTATAAATACCAGCACCTGTTGCTCCAAGACCTAACGCTGTTGCTAATGGNCTAGGATCAGGTGTTGTTCTAAATGTTTCTGTTTGTGGATATCCAGATATAAGTGATGCCACACCAGATTGTAATGTTCGTAATCTTTCTAGCGGTTCTAGCTCTTCTGCTTTCGCAGTTTGTCTTGCAGCTTCTATTAGTGCTTGTGCTTGTGCCTGTTGGGCTGTTCCTACTTGTCCAAGTGTTGCAATATCTCGTTGACGTAGTGCTTGTCCTGTTCCACCTAGTCCAGCTTCAAAACCACCTAAACGTTGAAG
>FUFK010043941.1_pt1 | contig 27863 bp, 18 predicted proteins | sample 1021851 | NCBI WGS metagenome assembly FUFK01 (sample SAMEA51879418, study PRJEB19060) | metagenome
ATTTGAGTCGGGACATGGTTTAATATTGTCAAGGCCCGTTTTATGATTGGATTTTTATCAGTTTCCCAGTTTGGTTTTGCTAGTTGCGGTACCCCTCTAAGGCACGCCCAACAGTATCTTCTGCGCTGGCGAGCAAATCACAGGATATCTACCCTAACTGGGTTAACTGTGATTGTTTCGTCATCGCTGGTTGTGTTACGATTTGAAAAGTAGAGAACGTAAAGTAAAGTTACACATACCATTGGTGCAAACAATAGGGGTAGTAGGACCGTTAGTGATTGCAAGATAAGTAGTGTACTGAGGCTGGCAAATCCTAGAATAATGCCGAGGAAGTTAACCACCGGAATTGTGCCATTTTCGTCAAATTTTTTGCGCTGCATGGTGAAACATAACCTTCGAGGTTTATATCATTGTGTTTTCTAATGATTATTCGAAAGGGGTCTTTTTCCCATGCCCCAGCAAATTCTAGTCGCTGCACTCGTCCGTAATGTAGTAACTCGTTACTAGGTCAGGTTGGTTCGATATTAAGTCAATCTTAAGTCAATCTTGCCAAGTTGTCATCCCTAATTCACTGAGGTGGCTTAACACATGAATTATGCATGAACCATCAGCGCTAGGAGGGGCGCTAGTAACAAATCTAGTGTTTTTGAGTGTTGATAGTCTTGGGGATTAATTTTGATTGGTAAAATCACTTAAGAAATCCCACATTAGCTGGTAGGTAGGAGTCCCGTCGACTTCATCTGGCCAAGTGTGCTCCCAGAATTCAATGCCGTAGTGCTCAACTCTAGCATCTCCATAGCATCCACTGTGAGTGATATGTTCAAGGAAAAAATCAGCATCTGTATCACTCGATGCACAATTAGCCCTCATCGACCATGCCTCAATCATTCCAGGCACATTACTCATGGTTCCAACACCCTCATGCTCGCCATCTTTCCAATCCCAATCATCGTCATAATCGATGATGTAATCCAACTTGCCATGAATGTGCAAAACGGCCATTGAGCCCCGCAGATTGCATGTTTCAGGTGAGACTGGCATGGTTCCTGCAAAAGAAGCAACAGCGGCAAATCTATCGTTNAATTGACAAGCGATTTCGTAGGTAAACATTGAACCCAGAGAATATCCTATACCATATAGACGACTTTGATCAATGCAATACTGATTAGACAAATTATCGACAATTGCCTCAGTGAAATCATTGTCATCGCGTGAGGTTGCAGCCGTGTTAAGATACCATTCTCCTTCTGCAGCTGTTCTATCATCTTCAGCGATAGCATAAGCCATGATAAATTTCTCTTGTTCACCTAATTGGTCGAACTCACTCTGCTGCTGGAAATCTTCTCCGGCTCCTCCTCCACCATGGAAGGCAATAATGAGGGCTAACTTTGTACCAGCATCTGATGACGGCACAGATAGTCTAAACTCTCGCTCTTGGCCATTTACCATGATTGACATTGTGCTTTGCGTAATTGACTGAGAAGGTAATGAGCATGAATTAGATAGCACATTATTTCCTTCATCCACAATTTCAGGGGCGGAACTCTCGGTAGTTATGCAACCTGTTAGCGGTAAAGTAAGCATAAGGAAAAGCAACAGCAGTGCTCTTGATTTACCAGCCATAGCAAGACCACAGATGGTTATTTTAACAAATTAACCGTATTCTGATTTTAGTCACAGCAACTCTTAGCCAGTGCGTCTTGAGCACAGAAACAAGTCTTAGCAGGAACTATGTCCGCTCTTGAACTCCTCTCATTGAACAGAGCAGTGACTTCTGCCAGTTCTTCAGCCGCATCTCCACGGGCTTCTAAACAGAGTTTTAGACCCAATAATCCCCACATGTTATCTTTCCACAACTTGATGTCAGCTCGATAAACTTCTTCTGCTTCTTCAATATGACCTTGTTCAAATAATAGTGCACCAAGAATGTGTCTAACTGGTTGCATTTGACCCCATGGTTCATTGTAAGCAAGGTTCAGCGACAAATCTACACCTCTGCGTAGTTCATCAAAAGCGGCTGAGAAGTCATGTGGCTCGCCTGCTGCCTTGGCCAAGAACTGTCTACGATATTCTATCTCAGCCTCAAGAATGGCTGCGTTAACATTGAGAATAGATGGCCCTTCTGCTGGGTCTTGATACATGAAATTGTTATGCATCAATCGACCGGCAAGTGCTGGATTAGTCAGTGCTTCTTTGAACAATACTTGCTCGGCTTCGGCTTCTGGAACCATGCCCTTAGAAGCATATGCAACACCACGTGCATAGTGCTGTGTTGCAATAGTTGCTGGGAATACGTCTTTGTCGCTGTACATTGGTTCAGCCAAGATTTCGTCCCACTTACCAAATCTAATCATTACGTGCCAAGGCATAGTAACATATGATTCAAGGAAAATTGCACCCATTGGAATAATTCCTGCTAGCATAAATTGTGCGCCGTGGTTTTCGTCACCTGCTGGCAGTGTATCTACAGCCTTCCTTGCATACTTCATTGCAGTCTCATATTGCCCTTCAAACATAGCACACCAGACTACAAAGTGATGATTGTGCATGCGGTAGAACTTGTAGAATTGTGATTCATTACCAGTTAGTTCAACATAATGATCGTCAGCCTTTACAGCAGCAATATTGCAATCCATTGCTTCTTTCCATTGGCCGACCCATGCGTCGATGTGTGATGGCATGTGGACTAAGTGACCACAGCCAGGCATTAGTGTTCGAAGAACATCAGCTGCTGGAAGAGCTCGCTCTGGGTATGGCGATAATTCAAGGGCGTGACAATACAAGTGGCAAAGTGCAGGATGCTCTTTAGCCCCCGGCACATTGTCAAACGCGTCTTCCATAATCTTAATCAGCATTAATGTGCTATCATCAACAGGAGTTATTTCTCCAGTTGAAGCATCTTTGTTCCATAGTGTCCATGGATTAAGATTCATCAGCGCTTCAACATATATCGCTGTAACATCGAGATTCCCGCGATACTTTTCGTAGAGCGGAGCCATGGCATCCGCAAATGCTTGATTGAGTTCTGGTGAGTTACCCATATTGAGAGCTGCAGGGTTTGCGTTGTCTCGAGCTTCCTTGGTATGTCTTTTTGAAAGCGCCATAATCAGATCTTGCTCTAACTCACTGCAATGANCTTTGAGCGATACAGCCTGTGAAATCGCATCATAACCAGGACCAAGACCTGCCGACCAATTGTAACTAGAGGAAAGACAATATGCGATTCCCCACCAAGCCATTGCACAATTCGGATCTAATTCCGCACATTTGGTAAAGCAGGCAATTGCTTGTTCATGGTTGTAATTTAGCATGTGGCCAAAGGCTTCAACATACATTTTTCGGGCTTCATCATTGGAGCATGTAATACTCTCTGCAAACGCATAATTTGCAGGANCTCCAAAGTCATAATCTACAGGTGCTAGCGACATGAATAGCCCTAGAACAATCTACACTTAAGTTAACCTCCTTGTAAAATATATAAATTTCTCGGATTCGGCGAAAGTAGGAGTGGAATTGCCGGATTATGGAAAAAAATTACCATGCAAGGTGAATTACGGAAGGATTTTACCATCGGCAAGTTACGAGAGATTTGATACTATGACTTTCGACTCTGATTATGAGCCGTGGTTTCAACCACCCAGTTTCATAATCGGACCGGTTTGGTTCGTCCTGTATACAATGCTAGCAATCAGTTTCACCATGACGATAACCAAGCGAAATGAAATTTCCCACGCCAGTTTAGTCATAGGACTGTTCGTCATCCAAATGATTGCCAACCTGATGTGGCCAAATGTATTCAATTCCGCAGAATATCTAGCCTCATTGCTGCTAATTGTTGTTATGGCTGTTTTTACCGCGCTATATGCTTACATGATCTACGTCCCTGCTAAAGAAGCCTCACTGCTGGTGTGGCCGTACATTGCGTGGGTTAGTTTTGCAGGAGTGATAAATATCGCCTACTACCTCAATGCAAGATAATGTGTGCTGATTATCGCCGCGTCGCTATCTTTGGTTACGACCTCTGAAGCGTTTGGCCCGATTACTTCTCCCTCCTCGGGATGATTTAGCGGGTTTTCCTGATCTTGATTTGTTGCCTCTGTTAGGTCTTGAGTGAGTGTTGCGAGGTTTCTTTTTGTTGTAGTTCCGCTTGGGTCTGTCTTGATTACCAACTCTTGGATTTCTANTGGCTTGGTTTGAGCGGNCTTGTGAGCGGTTGCGGTTGCCGTAATGCCCACGGTTCGATTCATTGCGATTTTTGCTACCGAAACTCCTTCGTCTACTTGCGCCAATGAATTCTACTTCGAATTTAGGCAAATCACCGAAATCTGGAGGGGTAAATTCCACATTAATCCCAACTTCCCGCTGAATTTTGCTCACCGTCTTTTTTTGTGGCTTTTGGATGAGAGAGATTACTATACCTGTTGAGCCACCTCTGGCGGTTCTGCCGCTTCGATGTTTGTATGCCTTACCGTTTTCGGGTGGGTCATAGTGAATTACGCAATTAACTCCCTCAACATCAATGCCACGGGCTGCGACATCAGTAGCAATCAATGCCATACATTCACCGTGTTGAAATCTAGACATTGCTCTATCACGCTGTTTTTGTGATAGCCCCCCGTGGAGTGTTTGAGCTGCTAAACCATCATGGGTTAAATCGTCACCAACTCTATCAGCTCCTCGTCTGGTTCGACAAAATACAATGGTACGGCCGCATTTTCTGATTATTTCGTTGGATATTGTTGACTTCTTTGAGTTAGGCATCAACCAAAAATAGTGAGTCATACTCTCCATCGTCACCTCTTTTGGACCCACTTCTATGGTAACTGGGTTAGTTTGGTAATCTCTGACTAAATCGGCAACCTCATCATCTAAAGTAGCGCTAAACAAAATGGTTTGACGGTCTTCTCGACATTCATCTAGAATTTGACAAACCGGTTGCATGAACCCCATATCGGCCATTCTATCTGCTTCATCAAGCACAACAATGTCGACATCCTCGAGCGATATTGAGCCTCTATCAATTAGATCGATTANCCTGCCCGGGCAGGCAACTAAGATATCTACGCCACGGTCTAGCGCTTTGAATTGTTTTGTGTAAGATACCCCCCCATATACAGCATAAGTGTACAACCCAAGTTCTCGAGAAAGTGGGTTCAATACTGTGAAAATTTGTTCTGCCAACTCTCTAGTTGGTGTCAAAATTAGTGATGTCGGGAAGCCCGGTTCTGCTTGCTTTGTTCGCTCAATTAGTGGTAATCCAAAAGCCAANGTTTTGCCTGAGCCTGTAGGCGCTCTACAACATAAATCGTGTCCTAACATTCCGTCGGGAATCGATTCTGATTGAACCTCAAACGGTTCATATATTCCTTGTGCTGAAAGCGCTTCCACCAACCTTCTGGAGACTCCGAGATCTGAAAAAGACACCATATCCAACAATCTAAGCCGCCTTGCAGCCCTATTTGATACCCCCAGTAGATATTTGTGTTATTATGCCAAACTATGAGTTAATATCAATCAGCCGTTAATCCATGGAAACTAGCATGGCAACCGCATTCCCGCCACCTAAACATAATGTTACAATACCTGATTTTGCTTCGGTTCTGCGCATCACACCAAGCATGGTTATCAGGCATCTTGTACCACTACTGCCAAGTGGATGTCCAAGGGAAATTGCCCCACCATGTAGGTTGAGCCTGTCGTGTGGAATTCCGACCTCTTTTGCCACAGCACAGGTTGCGGCAGCGAATGCCTCATTGTGTTCGAAAATATCGACATCTAAAACATTCAGTGAGTTGCGCTCGAGCAGAGTATTGATTGCTGGAATTGGAGCGCTCATGACTCTGTGAGGCTCCACCCCGCTAGTGCAATAATCATCAACATAAGCAATTATTTCCCACCCATTTTGTCGTGCGGTTGATTCATCGGCAAGTAGAATCGCGCTGGAACCGTCATTTAGAGTACTAGCGTTACCGGCTGTCACCTGTCCTGAAGAATTGAAAACCGGTCTCAAATTAGCCAAAGTTTCAACATCTGAACCTGGTTTAATTCCTTCATCTTTGGTAAACGATATCTCGTCCCCACCTCTTTGCGGGACGCCTAGGCCAAACGTTTCCCAATCAAACCAGCCTTGGTTCCACGCTTCCGCTGCTCTTTGATGACTACGAACCGCAAACTCATCAGAATCAGTTCTGGTTATACCATATTCATCGGCGACTATTTCACCAGTATTTCCCATGTGAATATCATTGTAAACATCCCAAAGGCCATCGTGAATCATAGAATCTACGAGTGTAGAATCGCCCATCTTCCTCCCTTTACGTTGACCAACCAGCAACTGAGGCGCATTTGACATGCTCTCCGTTCCGCCGGCGATAACTACCTTTGACTTACCGGCAGTTATGCTATTTGCTGCCATCATTGCCGCTTTTAGAGAACTACCACAGACTTTGTTAATTGTTGTAGCACCTATGGATACTGGTAGACCTGCACCTAGGGCTACTTGCCTTGCTGGATTTTGTCCACACCCTGCTTGCAGCACTTGACCAAACAAAAGTTCGTCTACAATTCCAGATGAGGCCTCGATTCCGACCCTATCGCACAATTCTTTTACCGTTACAACACCAAGTTCAACGGCTGTCATTGATGATAGAGTACCCAAGAAACTACCTATAGGAGTCCGTGCTACTCCACAGATTACCACCCTCGGCTGGCTCATATCCAATCCAATAAGAACCTAGACTTCAATATGTCCATCAAAGATTGAGCCTAATTCTTGAGAAGATTTGATGAAAGAAGAGTCTTGGGAGGACCATGGCGAAGTTCAAAACGGAATTTGAAACAGAGCGTGACGCAAACCAAATGAGACACGTTGAGGTTGAGATTGATTTTACCTCAAATGCCCTTGCGTCTATCCTTTACCGGCAAGGAGATACCGTTGTATTAGCGTGTTGTACCAAAGAAGCCAGGTTACCTGGTTGGTTTCCAAGGGATTCAACCAAAGGTTGGGTTCATGCTGAATATTCCCTTTTGCCCGGATCGACCGACTCAAGATTCAGAAGAGAAAGGCGCGGCGCTAAGGGTCGTACTCAAGAGATTGAGCGCTTGATTGCTCGTTCACTTCGTGCTGCTGTTGACCTAGAACAATTAGGCCCTATTGCCCTCAACATCGATTGTGACATACTTAATGCAGACGGTGGCACAAGGTGCGCCTCAATTACTGCGGCGAATTTAGCCCTCAGGTTGGCTGTTAGAAGATTAATTGCTAATGGACATTGCCTACCTATTGAACATAGACCAACCGATGAGGAGCGCAAGTCGGGCTGGAATGCTCCTGAGTTGAGTGACGGCGAAAAAATGGCTCATGAAAACAGAGTCATCCCCCATGACTTGGCTGCAATTTCTGTTGGTTTGATTGAAGGCGACGTGTATCTCGACCTTGACTATGTATTGGACTCCAATGCAGATGTTGACATGAATGTAGTAAAAACTAGTGATGGTAATTATGTCGAATTACAAGGTACTGGTGAAGAATCTACTTTTTCCGGTGATGAACTGTTTGCTTTAATCGCTAGAGCTGATGCAGGTCTTGACGCACTGTTTGAAGTTCAAGCAGCAATCCTAGATGGCATAAAGTAAAATTATTCATATCATTGGAAGAATTCAAATGTCAAATCATGTCGCAAGTACTTGCGGGTAGGTAGCTTAGTTGGGAGAGCGCAGCACTGAAGATGCTGAGGTCGCCGGTTCAAGTCCGGCCCTACCCACCAATTGTTGAAGTGTCCAAATAATGCCAACCTCAGTAAGAATACTAGATAGTTTATCATCAATGCATTAATTTGCTAGTTTTACTTATGCCTACCATGGGCGAGGAATTCGAGCAGGTTGACGAGCCCTTGGAAGAGGTTGATATCGAGCAAAAAGCTAGAGATAAAATCGCTAAGGAGCTCGAAGAAATCCGCCGCAGGAAAACGAAAACCAGTAAGCGAAGATTCTTGGCAAACAAGGAAGATTATGTTCTATTCGCTGGAATCGGCTATGGCATTCTTTTCGCTGCGCTATTGGTAGGAATGTCAAGCGGGATTTTTGGTTCATCAACTACTTTGGATCACAAAGCCTCAGAAACCTTCCTCGATACTGGTGATGAGTGTTTGAACATTGAAAATGACCCATGGATACTAATCTTCCCAGAAAATGATAATGAATATTTTGACTTATCAGGAAGAAACCTACCTTCAGGATACGCCTTAATGAACTACACAATACTAGAATCAATCTCAGATTCTTGGGGTGTTGCTATATCTGAAGAAACAATTACTCCGGTTTCAAATGGGAAAGGTTCGATGCAAGCACCATTTGATGAGTTAGAGGTGGGAGAGTATCGAATACGATTCATCGTCGAGGTATACAATCAAAGTTCCGATTTGGAAAATGCCTCGCTAGTCGATGGCGGAGAAACACTTACCAAAAATATCGATTTCGAGTTGGATGTAAATAGCGGCGGATTCTTCTCATTCCTACCTTTTGTTGATTCCGATTCTCACCGAGAAGTTCGAGTTACTGAACCGGGACCGAGAACCTGTTGGACAACAAAAGACCTGGGTGATTGGGGATATTTGTTAATGGCAGCAGAATTGGGCGGTGGTCGAGAAACTGCCATGTTAACTGGCGGCACTGCTGGTATTCCGGCGTGGTGGATGGCTTTCATTTCACTTTCATTATCCGCAGTCACACTATTGGTCATCTATCCTGTCATGTACAAAATTTACCATCAAGACACGGATGATATTCTGTCGAGAAATCACATCGCTAGAGTAGTCGAAGATATCCTGGGTAAAACATCCAAGCGTTTGCATATTGATATTGATTGGGAATTGTACAAACTTGAATCCCGTGAATTATCTATTGATATAATGGTACCTTACAAAAATACTGATGGAACGCTATCCGACAGTAAAGACATCAGGGCTGAAATACTTAGAGAAATCCTTGAAGAATTTGCCATTTTCCGTGTCTTCAAACCGGTTCAACTAACGGTAAAGACAATTGGTGTAAACCAAGCTATAGACTTTGAGAGCGGAGTTGGGATTGGGGCTGGTGCAGAAGGTGCAAATGTAGATGAGGAGCAAGACTATGCTACTTTCTTTTCCGAACTCCACACACTATCAAGAGTTGAAGAAGAGGTGAGAGACAGTCTTGATTTATTTTTTGCACGGCGCAGTGATGTTCAGATGGAGGGCGCAGTTGTCACCAGTGACGATCGTGTAATCTTTGTTTCATTAATCTACAAACCTACACAACGATTTGCTTTCTTCAGATTCAAGAAAACCACTGATGAAGTCGAAGTTGAGCTATATCGCTACATATCGGAAAGAAATGAAGACCTGCTTGGCAGTCAAGAGTTGATTGTTAAGGCAAGAAATCAAGTTTCAACACTAGCTGATCGTTCTGGTGCTGGTAGAGTTGAGAGTGCTAACAAGAATAAGAATGATGACAGAATTGTGGCTGTAGCAAAACAAGATGGTCTTGGTGGCAAAATGCTACAAACAAACTTCATTGGAAACACGTTATCAACTGTGGAATACATGGCTAATGAGAAACGTGAAATGATTAACAAATGGGGTTTTTGGGGACTCATAGTGTTCGTTTGGATTCCATTTATGGCCTCAGGAGTGCTTGTTGGCGCAATGCTAGGATTATTATCGAGAATGCAATTTACTAGAGTCCTTGCTGCAACATTCATTGGTGGCGCTGCTGCCTCGATAACATGGGCTTACACCGCTGAAGGAATTGTGAAATTCATGCACCAATACAAACTGGAGGCGGTTATTCCATTGATGATTATTGTATTTGTTGGCGCAGCATTCCTCCACATACGCTCGACCAAGGTGCGCAGACAAACTGAATTGTTCGAAGATACCTTGCTAGATAATTTCCATGCTGATGTGTCTGCAAAGTATGGTGAACAATGATTGGGTGATTCCACTGGACTACCTTAACCACCTCAAAGGGCGCGCCAATAATTCTGGTGAATTAGTCCGCATCGGTATCATTACAATTAGCGACAGAGCAAGTAAAGGCGAATATCTAGACGAAGGCGGACCCGCAATACTGGAATTTTTCAAAGCCGCAATTATTAGCCCAGTGGCAGTGTATTATTCTTGCATACCGGATGAAATTACTGAAATAGAATCCGAATTGATACGGTTTTCCGATGACTTGGATTGCTCCGTAATAGTAACTACAGGAGGCACTGGGCCAGCCCATAGGGACGTCACCCCNGAGGCAACTATTGCGGTCTGTGACAGAATTCTTGATGGCTTTGGGGAACAGATGCGGGCTATCTCTCTTCAGTATGTTCCAACTGCCATTTTATCAAGACAAGTAGGTGGTACTAGAGGTAAATGCCTAATTTTCAATTTGCCAGGACGGCCAAAAGCAATTCGAGAAACCATTGACGAAATTTGGCGTGCTGTGCCTTATTGCGTTGACTTAATCGGGGGTCCATATATTGACATGAATGAAAATGTTTGCCATGCATTTAGGCCAAAGGATGCAAGACGTGGGTAACTACCTCAAAGTTCATTCATCGACTAGAGGTGCAACTGTACGATAAGGATGGGAAATAGCGGTAATTTACTAATTAGCGGAGCGACAATGGTACTGCCAGACATCACTAAAGTCGGCGACTTAAGAATCACTAATGGAATAATTGCTGAAATTGCCGATGCTGGAACACTAACTAATCACGATGATGAAATATTTGTTGACGGCCATGGCTTACACCTACTTCCGGGATGTATCGATCCGCAAGTGCACTTTAGAGACCCTGGTCAGCCCGAAAAAGAGGATTTAGGAAGTGGTTCAATTGCTGGAGTAAGCGGAGGTATTACCTCTTTCTTAGATATGCCCAACAATGTACCATCGATTACAACACTAGAGGGGATGCGCGGAAAATTAGCTACTGCTGCACAAAAATGCGTAAGCAACTACGGCTTCTTCATTGGTGCAACTGAGAATAATGTAGCTGACCTACAAGAGGCTGTTGGAACAAGGGAAAATCCTATCGCGATTCCTGGTATCTGCGGAATAAAGATCTTCATGGGCGTTTCAACTGGGACTCTATTGGTATCAGATAAAACAGCCCTTGAGAGAATCTTTACCGAAACTGCCGGATTGATTGCCGTTCATGCTGAAGATGAGGACAGAATGGATGAGCGAAGAAAATTAGTCGAAGGAAGAACTGATGTTGCTGCACATGCCTATTACAGAGATGATATAACTGCGCTATTAGCAACCAAACTATCTGTTGAATTAGCCCATAAAACTGGGCATAGGCTGCATATTCTCCACCTTACATCAGGTATCGAAGCCGATTTCCTAAATGACCATTGCAATCTTCCCTCGAAGACTGAAAGCCATCCTATTATTACTACAGAAGTTTTACCTCAACACCTTACATTTGATGAAACAGATGTTGCTGAACAGGGAGTTCGTCTGCAAATGAACCCACCGATTAGGTATAAAGCCGACAGAGAAATCCTTTGGAAAAGGCTGGTCGACGGCACCATCCAATGTATAGCAACAGACCATGCGCCACATACCCTTGAAGCCAAAGCCAAAGGCTTTCCAAACGCACCAAGTGGGATGCCAGGTGTTGAAACTTCGCTTGCAGTTATGCTGAATTATGTTAATCAAGGGATGTGTTCGATTGAAGATGTGGTTCGCTGGATGTCATCCAATGTAGCGGACTGTTACCGTATGATTGGCAAAGGCAAACTCAAGGTTGGGTTTGACGGCGATATAGTTCTAGTCGACATGAACCATAGCGCAGTAGTTGAAGATAAGAATTCATGGACCAGAGTTGGTTGGAATCCATTCAGAGGCAGAGAGCTAACTGGTTGGCCTGTTTTAACAGTGGTCGAGGGATTTCCAGTGTTTGAAAGANCTGCAGGCACAGGTCAGAAAGGCAGATTACTTGTTAANCCCGGTTCAGTAGGAAAACCACTGTTGATGGAACCATGGAAATAACTCTAAAGGACAAAAAACTCAAATTTTCTGAAATAATGATATATACTATCCCATTGATTTTACTTCGAGGAGATTAACTTATGAGCAGTTTAGAAGATACATTCGGAAGCGGTTATCAACAGATTATTATCGGATTTGTTGTATTTATTTTAGGCGCATTTTGGGGCGGTATTGAAGCTGATGGAAATATGTCCGCCTCAGACGTTTATTGGCCCGCACTAACCATGCTGGCAGGCGGTATGATTACCCTGCTTGGTATTTCTTTCGGCACCGAACATGAAGATGATAGAACCAATGACCTGATGGATGCTATTGATGAATTGACCGCAAGGTTAGACAAATTAGTTGCATTAACATCTGGCAAGGATTCGGAAGAGTAACCCTAGAGGTTGTATAACTCACCGTATTTTTTTTCAACATAATCAATGAANGGTTGTGGCGTAGGTAATGCGCCTGTAGCATGCTCAATCAACTCGCTGGGTGTCCATTTACTACCTGGTAAGTGAATCTTGGACCGTAACCAATCTAGCATAGATTCCCACTGACCACTTTCAATGATTCTGTCGACATCCCCTAAATCATCTTCCATTGCACCCAATANTTGCGCAGCGTACAAGTTACCCAATGTGTAAGTAGGGAAGTATCCAAATGCTGCCATAGACCAATGTATATCTTGTAAACAACCAAGACGATCTTCTGGGACTTCAATGCCAAACCATTCGCTAAACATGTGATTCCACNTNTCTGGAATGTCATCTACTGAAAGGTTTTCATTAAATATTTTCTTTTCTAATTCATATCTAAGCATTATATGAAGGTTATATGTNACCTCATCGGCTTCAACTCGGATAAAGCCCGGTTCAACGCAGTTGGCGATTTTGTTCAGTTCCTCGGGTGTCCAATCTGGCGACTCTGGAAAATGCTCCTTGAACCATGGAAGAACCACTTTCCAAAATGCTGGGGTTCGACCGACTTGATTTTCCCAAAACCTACTTTGTGATTCATGNACTCCTAAAGATACGGCATCGCCTCTGGGAGTGAAAGAGTGCTCTGCATCGAGGCCTTGCTCGTACAANGCATGGCCGGTTTCGTGCATTACGGCATATAGACATGAGAATGGGTCTTGTTCATCAAATCTAGTAGTGAATCTTGTGTCACCAGGCCACAAACCCGCAGAAAACGGGTGTGTTGATGCATCCATTCTTCCCGCTTCAAAATCAAACCCTGTCGCACTAGAAACCATTTTACAAAATTCGGTTTGTGCTTCAACTGGAAAAACCATATCACCTGGAAGTTTTGGATCGGGAGTGGTTTGCTTTGCCACCATTATTTGCTGCAAAAGGGGCACTAATTTGCCTTTAAGTTCGGCAAATAGGGGGTCATAATCGCTAACCTTCATACCAAACTCATACTCGTCTAGTAGAACATCGTAGCGTGTTGATTGTACACCATAGTAGTCTATTTTTTTATTTGTCATGCTGATTAGTTTAGCTAAATGTGGTTTAAACTTAGCAAAATCAGATTCTGCTCTTGCTTCTTGCCACATAACTAATGCTTGAGATCTAGCTAGCGCAAATTCGGCAACGAAATCTGACGGCAACTTTACCGCTTTATCATAGCGTCTTCTAGCTTCTCTAATATTTGCCTGTTGATCNTCAGTCAGTGATGCATCCCTCTCAAGTTGGACTATCATTTCAGCAAATGATTCGTCAGTAANNCTCGAATGTTGTTCTTTTGCCAACCAAGACATAATTTCTGACCTAGCCTTTGCCCCCTTTGCTGGCATTATTGTTTCTTGATCCCATCCAAGATGCCCTTGTATTGCGCCAATCTTGTGAATATCTCTTACTCTCTCAATAAACAACTCATAACTCGCCATATTTGTCTGAATGAACACACCCTCAATAAGGTAACCTCTAACTAATATCCTGGCGTGTAGCACACACATTCAAGACCTTGGCCGATGTCAGATTAACCATGGCGAGGAAGAGGCAGGATGTTCCTGATGACGCTCGTCTTGAACAGGATGAGGATTTAGAGGAAATTGTCGATTCTGTCATTGGCGTTGAAGATAAAGATTCAACTCTAGGAGGTAAAGAAGGTGAGGCGTCCATCAGTGAACAATTAGACGCATCAGCAAGGATGATTGTCGAAACCTGTATGGACATCAGAAGAGGTGAGAATGTACTTATTGTCTGTGACCCAACTACTGGCGATATAGGACAAGCACTTCACGAAGCAGCGATCAAAAAGTCAGAACGGGTTTTGCTAATTGTGATGCCAAAAGCCAAACATCATGGAGAAGAACCTCCAACACCGGTAGCAAATTTGATGCGCCAGCAACAAGTTATTTTAGCCCCAACAAAATATTCTCTAACACATACCAAAGCGGTAAGGCAAGCACTGAAAGATGGCGCAAGAGTTGCCACTATGCCCGGAATAACCAACGATATGTTTACTCACGGTGGGATGGCGGCAGATTTCAATAAAATCAAGAAGCGAATTAGTAATCTAGGTCCGCACTTTCGAAGACGGCGTATTGTCAACGTGAAGTCAAAGCAAGGCACAGATATTACATTTGAAGTAAATTGGCGCGAATGGAAATTAGATGATAACGGAATATGTAACCGTCCAAAAATGCTGACCAATCTTCCTGCTGGAAAAGCGTTCATTATGCCCACAGAAGGTACGATGAATGGTGTGATTATAATTGATGGTTCATGGGACTCAACGTTACTTGATGAGCAAATTGAATTGCAAATTGAAGATGGAATAGTGGTGGATGTTAAAGGTGGCCAAATGGCTGCTAACATTAGACAAGAATTTGGCGAGGTCGCTAAGAAACTTCGCTCAAAGGAAAGAGAAAATGTCTGGACAGTCGCTGAATTTGGTTTTGGCATGAATGATCAAGCCAGAATGGGTGGAAATGTGCTTGAAGATGAGAAACGGCTGGGCAATTGTTATTTCTCAATAGGTGATAATTCTGCTCTTGGCGGCTCCTCTTCAGTCGGCATCCACATTCCCGGAGTCTTAACCAGTCCTAGCGTCTGGTTAGATGATTCGCAAATTTTACAGGATGGAGAATTTATTTTAGAAATCTAATCAATTCAGGTTTTGAGTACCACAAACTGGACAAAATCTCCAATATGGATCAATCCCGATTCCACAACCTCGGCAATTTACACCCGAACGAATTGTTGATTGTACTGGTTGATTCCACATCTGTTGCTGCGGAATCTGTTGAGGAGTTTGGTTGGTTGGCTGATTTCTAACAACTGGCTGTGGTGCAATATTTTGGCTTAAATTGGGGCGAGGTGTGAGACTTTCAGGCGGTAAGGTTTGTGGTTTGTTCACCTCGGTTCTATTGACTGGCTTTCGTACCGGTGCTACTGGCCTTGGTAGATTAGACGCAACTTTTGTTGCCGCTGAGGAAGCAACAAATTCTGATAACGACATTTTCCCATCGTCATCTTTATCCGCAGATTTATGCAACTCTAGGGAATCTTCCGCCGAGATTCCTGCCGCATCTGCTAGTTCTTCTGGCGATAAAGTTCCATCATCGTCTTTGTCTGCTTGAATAAACATTTCAGCAGCACTGATGAAAGTCTCCTCGGCCTCATCATGTGGCATTGATTCAATAGATGGTTCTTGTNGATCGGTAAGTTCAGCCGCCAAATTTTGTTTTTGCTGATTTACCACTGCTATGTCTGATGTTTCCTCTTCGGCTGGCTCTTGATGGCTCATTATGCTAAAAGCACCCTCGAATGCATTATCAGTTACTTTTACCGCCTTTCTATCGGTAATATTACTATCAACTCTAGCCGGTTCCGAATCTGTTACTAAATCTTCAACTTTGCTAGATTTACTCGGCAAGGGAACCGAAGCTTGTGATTTAGATTTTGGAATTACTACCGATTCTTGGACTGCCTCTGGTTTACTGGTTTCTAGATGTAGATCGGTTTCTCGTTTTGGTGGCTTGGCAGTGGCTGGCTCGGCTGGTGACGTTGTTTCAAGAGTATTGGTTGGTGGAACTATTGGAATATTTAATTGGTCTACAGTGGAATTTGCCAGATAGGAAATGGGTATTGGGTGACCTATAACATCGAGCGCAGAATCAAATTCANCGGCAATTTCAATCAATAATGAATTATTTGCTTTGACATCTTGTAATATTTCGTCCAGTGTGAAATAATACTTCATTACTTCACTAGACCCACCTGTTGATTGGGCTATCGCCAAAACTTTCAGCATGTTCATTGGGTCTGCTAAGCGTTTAAGTGAGTCATATTGAGGTTTTTTGATATTAGGCTTACCGGTTGGCGACTCTTCACCAAGTGAATTGGGGAGTCCAAGATAATGCAAAATTGGGTCTGAAAAACTCATCAATCCCAAATGCCCGGAAACCAGGAAATAGATTTCTCCACCTTCACAATTTAGAACTTTACTTGCTTCCTCAAAATCAAAATCGCCTGGCTTGAGGACAACTTCAGAAACCATACTGAAAAAAGCTGCTATCGACTGATTTCTATCCATTGACATTAATTGATGGACAATATCTGAAGAATCAGTGATGCCGAAATATGCTGAGGTTTCATCAACCTCAAATCCCTCTGGTAAGGATGCACCTTCAAGCACTGGTTCTACCATCAATCTTCCTCCGTTAATTTTTGCTGTTGACTCATCTTTCAAAAGTGATACCTATTTCTCTTATCGAGATTTGATTTTTGCCAAGTTAATTATTGCTCTAGACTGTGGTGCATTCCAGCCTTTTTCTTGTAACAACATCAATAATTGTCTTTCATCATCCAATGAATAATCGCTTAACTCATCCACAGATTCATCAATTAACGATTGTGACACATTATCAAAAATGTCGTCTTCTAAATCAACAACTGCTCTACGAACTTTCTTATTTTCCTTGGACTTCTTTACTTTCTTTGCGATTTTCTTTCTGTCTGACTTAGTGTTGCTTCGTTGCACTGTTGGTTGATTGAATCGTGGTGGGCCTGATGTTGGTCCACTAGTTTCCATCGATCTGTTTGTAGAATCAACAGAGCGTAATGGTGGTGCCCCTGTAGGGCCTCTTTGTGGTGGACTATCTGGGCCGGAAATTTGCTTCCTCATTGAAGCAGGGGGTGATTTTGGTTGCTGATTGCTAATGAGGAATGATAATCTGTCTTCCTCATAATCGTCATCATCATAATCATCGTCTTCTTCATACCAATCCTCATCATCAAATGCCCTGTTTCTGCGCATGATGATTAGAATCAACAGTAGGACAATTCCAACAACAATTCCAATAAACCAAGTGATTGGCAAGCCAATAATTTGGTTTGCTGTTGTAGAATCTGTTTGCTTTTCTAACGGGCACCCATCTGAATAGCCGTCGGTGCCTTTTGGTTCGGTTGGACAATTATCCAAACTATCAAACACTCCATCATTATCAGTATCTCTTTCATTAGGGGCGCAGCCAACCAAATCTACTGAGGTTCGGTATAATGGATTAGTTGTAGGACATAGGTCAGCATTTAATCCAGTTGAATTATCACCATAACCGTCTCCATCGATGTCATGCCATTGTGTTGCATCATCAATGAACGCGTCTGCTAGGCCGTTAGGTGATGCTGCAAAGTTATTTGTCGGGTCTGAATAACCATCGAAATCAGTATCTAGACAACCTAAGCGATCTTCGGTTGAACTGCCGCTTACTTGTGGGCATTGGTCGCCGTTAACTCCATCAGGGTTATCGCCAAAACCATCACTATCTGAATCCGCCCATTGAGTAGGCTCAAACATAAATAAATCATCTTCACCAGTATATCCATCTTCATCCCAATCAATTTGTTTGGCGCTCTCATCAGTACAACCGTCAGCCAAAACAGGGTAATTTTCTGGTGTCTCTGGACAAACATCTATGTCATCACTAATTCCGTCATTATCAGAGTCTTTTTCAGACAGAGCACATCCGGTCAAATCTGGAATTTCTCCACTAGGAGTGTTTGGACAAGTGTCGAGATAGTCATAAACCCCATCAGAGTCAGTATCAATCTGTTTTTGAGACTCACTACAACCGCTCTCATCTACGACATCTAGAGTAGCAGTGTTGGGACATAAGTCAATATCGTCATTGACTCCATCTGAGTCAGAATCCAATTGATTTGTTGCACAGCCATTTAAATCTACAATTAAGCCAGATTGAGTTTCTGGGCAAAGATCATTTTCATTGATGACAAAGTCACCATCATCATCATTGCCATCGATTAATGGACAGCCAATACCGAGAGTCCCATTGAGGATACCTGAGGCACTAGGACAGAAATCGGCTAATTCTCCACCTTGGAAATCGCCAAAGCCATCTCCGTCAGCATCCGCCCACTGAGTTGGATTAAACGGAAATGCGTCGCCTGTTTGATTTTCCCTAAGGCCTGTTTGCGGATTGATATCAAACGTGTATATATCACGATAATTATCGCCATCTGAATCTAGACATCCATAGAACGGATTAGTTGAATTTCCCGTGACTAGTGGGCAACCATCAATTTGTAATCCTTGCGCATTGGAACCGTCGTAAAATTCAGTGAACAAATCTGGATAACCATCCCCATCCGAATCTACAGCAGCTGCTATATTATCAGGGAAATGGTCCGGGTTGGTGGCACTCTGTGAACTATTATCGCCATATCCATCGCCATCTGAATCTGCCCACTGTGTAGGATCATCTGGCCAAATATCGGCTCCCTTTGATTCATTCCAAATCGTCGTCGGATCAGAAGCACCATCNCCATCACTATCATGACAACCCAATCTATCTAGGTATGATAGTCCGTAATCATATTTGCAAGCATCGCCGGTGATCTCGTCTGATGAATTATCGCCGTATCCATCGCCGTCATAATCGGAATATTGTCTGGGGTTAAATGGAAACATATCGCCTGGTGGTGCTTCATCATACCAAGTATCGCAACAATCGGGACCGTGGTTATCTCCATATGAGTCCTCATCGGAATCAAAGGCTTGCTTCCAATTGGAGCTAAATATGTCTCCAAATGGATATAGGGAACTATAATCAGACCAACCATCTTGATCAAAATCTGAACAACCAAAACGCCCCAGCCATGAAGTACCGTAGGCCGTGTTACAATCATCTGTTAAATCATCATAACCATCACCATCCTCATCAATACAACCCAATACTAGTATGCTAGAACTACCTGATTCAGTTGGGCAGTCATCATCTAATGGCGCATTATTGTTATCACCAAATCCGTCACCGTCTTGGTCAAGCCATTGATTTGCGACATTATCTAACTGATCGATGACATCGAATAAATGGTCATTATCACTGTCTAAGAAAAGTTCTATTGACGTGATAAAATTGTTTGATGATGATTTGATATGTAGAGAAATCTTTGCATCTTGGTACTGGGCAGTAAATCCATCATCAGCAATCAAACGATCAAATTCGGCGTGATGCCAGGGGCTATCAACGGTTTTACTATCGGAATACTTCATAGTGCTCCAATGAATAGAATTTGAGTGTAAATCCTTTGAAATCATAAAGATGTGATTGTCATTTTCCATTAATTTAAAACTCTCAGCTTCATTGACAGATGAATCGCCTATAACTTGCCAGGTTCCCGATNTTTTTGCATAAACTGAATTTATTTCACTATTGACGGCAATAATTGGCATACTACCGCTGAAGGTTTCAATAGAGTTCGCTGACCTCACACCCTGAGGTTGTGTTAACAAAGTTGACTCCCATGTACCTGCATTGTTAGCCATCTCATAGACAATTAGACTGCCACTTGAGGTCAACGTTGCGAGTGTTAAGTCGTCGTTATCGTCTTTAATCAGGGACAAATTTGTATTCTGGTCTGATTCTACCGCAATAAAGTCTGTTTCGACAATATCATCATTGACTGTTATTATGGTGAGGTTATTGTATGATCCGTCATCAAGCATAGTGGAAATGACTAGATTGTCCTCGTGATCGACTAGACTGGAGAAGGATGATGAATTTATCATTCCTGAGGTGGTGATGTTATTTACTGACCAAGAATCACCGTGTGATACCACATTCAATTCTTTCTTAATATCATCGATATATACTATTACCGGACTACCAGTGTTATTCAACAGCAGTGAAATCGGCGACGAGACAATTGCTCCGGTAGCCACAACTTGTTCATTCCAGCCCTGGTCTGTTTGCTCGTTCAAATATATAGTGTTCAACCCCGGTGAGTAATAAGCAAGATATTCATCGCCTGATAAGCCACTTATCGAGGTGAGATACGTGACATCGTTGGCCGCAATTGTGATTTCAGACTCAACTGCTGTGAATCCGGAATAAGTCTTAGTTTTCAGGCCTTCATGGTGATATANAATTACAGGAGAGCCCGAAGATGTCAACTCAAAGTTTGTTGTTACTTGGAAGGATGAATGAGGTTTAATGATTTCTTGACTTGACCAAAATACCGATTGAGAAGTTGCTTCAAGCGACAACAATTGGGTCTTTACAGTCATATCTGTGGTATTTTTTAGATCTAATATTATACTGGGCTTGCCGTCAGTTGAAGACTGAATTTTAGCATCTAATGAGGTGCCGGGAAGAGAAAGTTCACTAGTCTCGAATAATTTACGACTATAGGATTCTAGACTAAGCAATTTATTTTGGTCTTCATCTTCAAATTGTGAGTTTAATAAATATTCAAACAGACCATCATTGTCTGAATCACCCGGATTTGATATTATTTGACCAAATTCGTCGGCTCCACTGGCAACTAGGTGACCTGAGCCATCAATAACGTCAACGGAACCTAAAATCAATTCAACTTTCCCTTGATTAAACCCGCTTTTTCTAGTAATTAACATGTCATTAAAACCATCAGAGTTGGTATCTCCTGCACTAGCGAAATTTAGCCCAAATAGATCATTCGCCTTACCTTTCAACCTGATATCGGGCTGGGGACTTAAACCACTGGAATTACCATAGAATACCCAGACATCACCACTATTGAATGGCGCAGATGAATTGTAAGGCTCGGAAATAAATAGTTCATCATGGCCATCATTATTCAAGTCATTGATAATCTCGACTTTATAGCCAAATAAAGTGTTAGGTGAAATTGCTTGATATGAACTATCTGGGGTAGTATTGAACCCGGTACTGGTTCCATACCTCACCTCGACAGAAGAGTACCCCGAGTTGTCATCGAGAGTTCCGGTATTACCAATGACCACGTCAATCAACCCGTCGCCGTTTAAATCTCCGTCGGCTGAAATTGATTGCCCGAAATTACTTCCTTGCAGCAATTGATTGGGACTGCTCATTTTCACCCAGGTTTGTCCTACTTCGCCCCCAGAAAACAAGTCCACCTTCCCTGTGTCGGATGATTGTTCATAGTCGATTGAACATATCAATATCTCATCATAACTATCCGAGTTCAAATCATCAACGGTTTCCATGCAAAAACCGTATTTATCTCCTGAGGCAGACGGCGTGGATATTCCTGCGATCTGGATAAGCGTTTCTGAAAGTCCCTGTTGTGAGCCAAAAGCAAATTGAACTAAGCCATCATTATTATTAGCACCCGGCGAACCAATGGCTAAGTCGTTAATCCCATCACCATTATAGTCGCCAACGGACAAGCCTTTACCAAGCATTTCAGTGTCAAAACCCCCTTCCCATGTCAAATCTGCAACTGAAGCAATACCTGTTGGTGAACTGTAATGTACAGAAACTCTGCCATTTTTGTTCAACATTTGAGTGGAGGATTCCGCTGCAGAATAGACAACGTCATCTAAGCCATCAGCGTTGAAATCGGCAAAAATAACATGGTCTGAATTTGTGTCCGTAAGATTGCTTATTATTGAGAATTTAGGGCTTGAACCGATTTGATTGTTCTGGTTAGCTAATGACCTCTCTATGCTCAGAATTGTGTGGTTATCCTCTACTCTGGAAGTAAATAGTTGGAGTAGGTCTGAATCATCTAGGGTCATTCCCAAATCAGAGTGTAAATTAGTTGATTCGGCAATAACTTGATCAGTTTGCAGCCCGTTGGAAATGGTCGTAATTATGGCTTGGTTTGACTTGGTGTAAAGCAGATAGATGTCGCCGGCTGAGTTTATCTCTAATTCAAAATCTTCACCTACAGGTCCTTGAACCAACAATCCAGTCTCCCAAAATGCGCCACTGTAATTGACTCGATGCAAATCTCCTTGGTCGTTCCTAAAAACTCCCCACTCGAAATAATCCGGAGTCACTGCTAACTCTAGATTGGTGATATTTATCTCTTCTAAGATTGTCCTAGTGTGCCACTCATCACCATTAGTGTACAGTGATGATGCGTAAGCAATCTGCCCCGCTTTGAGCGCTGATCCATTGGAGTATAACATAGTTGCTCGGCCATTATCTTTTACAGCGATGGCACAATCAAAGGTGGTAATTCCATCGTCCTGGCCAAGTATCTCATCTACATGATTCAGTTTGGTTTCCTCAGCAGTATTAGTCCAATAGTAGTGAACTGAACCCTCAAGGTTTACCCAACAAGCATTGATTTCCTGTTGTTTTGACATCGCTATATCTGAGGCAACGGTCGTGCCAGAACTTGACTGTTGGAGAACGTCGATGTGGTATATATCTAGGTCTGATTCGTAGCGTACTAAGCCTTGAGCTATGTCCTCAAAGTCGATTTGTTCTCCTGATAAATCAACGCCAAAATCTAATTCGAAATCGGATATTGATTGTGAGTTATATTGACTATTGTTATCTCCAAAAATAGCCACATTATCATTCTCATTATGGACCAATGCAATAGCAAAAACTTGCAAAGTCAGTAGAAAAACAATCAACATCGCAATGGGCGAATTTTTCGATATGTTATCACTCGCCACATTAATGGGACAAGTTGATGGTTGAAAACCATTGTCTAAGAATCCCCATGACCCCCTACGGGGGTCAAGATGGAATTTATGCGTATTATTGACAAACCTAGACTGTCTAGACTGGGTATGACGGAAATTTTGATTATCGGCAATGCCAATGATGAAAAAATGTCTCAGTGGGCTGGTTTGATTGAGGCTTCAGAGGTCATAATTGCCTGTGATGGGGCAATAAAAAAATGTCTTGAGCAAGGAATTAGTGTCGATTATTTAATTGGCGATATGGATAGTATAACTCAAGAAATGCTTGCCTATTCAAAAAACAGTGATATTAAGGTTATTGAAACCCATGCGCAAGACAACAATGACCTAACAAAGGCAATTTTATTTGCACAAGGACTCAAAGCAAATGAGATTGATATTATAGGAGTTGATGGTGGATTGTCAGACCACCAATTTTGCAACTTTTTGTCGTTGATTGAATGTCAAAGCAGTGCCCGAATACATCTTGACGATTGCATCGTCTCGGCCATTACAAAAAATAATGTCGCATTAGATTCTATAGAAACTGGAACGACGTTTTCGTTGTTCAGTATTGGCACCAGCTCAGGAGTAAATTTGACTGGCGCAAAATGGGAGCTAAAAAATTCGAAATTAACGCCAAGTTCTACTGGTTTACATAATATTGCGACTGGTGAACGACTGGTTATAACTTGTGAAAGTGGCAATTTGTTGCTATTTGTTCACCGCTGAATCGGGCATGTGCTGCCTGATAAATGATGAATAGTCAGAAACACCGTCCCAGTCTTTAGCCAACTCATCGACTCTGGCAATTTGTAAGGTTTTTTCCAAACCACCCCAATCCTCGATCAAGCCAAGCTTAAACGCGGCTTTAGGGGTATAACCCGGTAGGAAATTACGCCAAATGAATGGTATCCTTCCAGGGGTAATTTCGTTGACAACTTTGACTATTGAGGTATTACATGTAGTGAGAAGTGAATGATACCATTCAGCATTATCATTCAGCTGATTCATTTTTTGGGCGATTGCCAATAATAATTGTCGATCTTTTCCCGGTGGCGTAACTGCTCTAAATAGATAATCTCGATTGCCTCTTGCGTTAGTTCGCAAACCAAGAAGATCTCGCTCATAACCGATCAACAGATACAATTCATAAGACCGCCACAAGCCTTTCCATGGATGATAGCGGTCTCCTTTGACCCGCCTTGCTTCAAAGGATATTGAGATACATCTGCCATCGGTAAACTCGATGGTAAGGAAAGTGTGCGCCAAACCATGAATCTTGTGAAAATGGTCTACAATGAACCAAATATCCTTAATTTCGCGTAAATCAAATCTCACATTGTCGTCCCATATCTCGTCTCTATCCTTAGTGGTTCGCCAGGTGAAATCCCTAATTTTAGTGAATGTTATGTAATCACCGTCAATGATTGCTTTAGATTGAAATTCGCAATCAGTGTTCCAATCCGAATCGGTGCTCGGGACTCTAGGTCTTATTCTAGTGAACCAAACGTAGTACAATCTTATTCCAATAACCGTGACGATGATAGCGAGTATTAAGACAGCCAACTCTAGAAAGGTGAGGTTACCGATGTCCAGGAATTTCACCACCTAACCCAGATACGTAATTCATCATCCCACCAATCGTGATCGCCATCTGGGTGCTGACGCCATAGCACACCCTCATCATCAGTGGTCGTCGGTAAACCTTCTGGATCTGGGCTACCATCGGATAAAATCATCGGACTTGGCCCCAAGTCCCGCATTGGTAACTCTTCCACATCATCCTTAACCCTAACTAGAATTAGATATGACAAGACGACGACAACCAAACCGAGAACTCCGATGGAAATCCAGCCAACTGATTCTGTTTCGGTGTCTTCTCCATATGACCTTGAGGGGGCAATTTCTTTTTGCTCATCTGTCAAGTCGGCTCCTGGAAGCCTGACTAAATTTATTGCTTCTATGGCACTAATCAACTCGTTGTTGATTACTTCCAAAGATATCAAGTGCACACCTGCCGGGAGTGTTGAACAATCAAATTCCTCCCCGATATTACCTTCGATTTGTGAACCTTGAATACGCCAAATCATTTGAAATGTGCTGAAATCAACCGCGTCATCTGATTGCTTTAACGTTACCTTGCAGTCAGTATCCGTAGTGTTTCCATTNCCCGCAACCATTAACCTAAAGTCTGGAGCGGGGCGATTATGAATTGTAAGGTTTAACCAATGTTCAGTAGCCTGTCCCAAGTCGTTACGATAAGCCTCCTTGAGTAGGTAATCGCCAGCTGGCCAATGGGAGCAGTCCAAGGAATTCTGTGAGTCGAGAACGGTAAACGGCGCGCCTGAGAAGGTTCTTACCCCTGTAGCGCCATATCTGGGGCCTGTTTCATCAGAAAATACTCTAGATATTGTGCATTCGTCGCCCGTTTCGATGTGTTGGGGGGCGTTTAATGTCAGAATTATCGACGGTGTTTGTAACGCTGGTATCAATACATATGTCGGTAGAGGAATTGTTGTAATTATGTTGCCATTTTGGTCAACCATTTGTAATCTTAACTCATGCTCACCAGAAGCCCAAGCATCGTAAGTTAGGCTTGCATTAGACTGTCCAGAAAAGGTAAATTGTAAGGTTTCAGTCACTTCACGATCCTTGTATTCACCAATCAATCTNAGTTCCAAATTAGTGTTTTCTTGTTCNGTATTGAGCACAACAACCACTCTTATCGCATCATTTTCTCCATCCTGATTTGTATCAAGGGTATCGTTTCTTAATGCAATGAGCGATAAACCTGCCTCAGCGAGGGGATCTTCTTCAGCCTCTTCNGCGGCACCATTGATGGAAATTGGCGAAAGTGCTAACATCGAACAGAAAATCAAGCAAATAGTAAATGATGAAAGCAGTTTATCTTTAATCAACTGACTCACCTCCGGAATNATCGATTTTTTGCGTCGTCTCATTTTCAGGTAGCGGTGGGAGTTCATCTAAAGGAATCATCGCGGATGACTCTTGTTGGTCTAAATTGGCATCAAAGTCAACATGCTCCTTTTCATCAAATAATCGCTCTTGCGCATCTAACTCATCACCCTCACGACCCATTTTTACCACCAGTGCAATCGACGCCCCAAGAATGAACCCTAAACCGATTATTAGGTAAGTTAACCAAGATGCCGCTGGGTCTTCGCCCATTATTGCAATGGCTGATTTTAAGGTACCATATTCATTTGACCAACCGTCGCCATTATTGTCAGGACAGCCTTGCAAGTCCCTCACAGAGTCGCCTGCTTCATTGGGGCAATCATCTCTCATTGCGCCAAGGCCTACATCACCAAAACCATCACCGTCAGAATCTCGCCACTGGAGTGCTTCATTGGGGAATGAATCGGCTANGCCAAATGGATGGGCTTTCCAGGATTCTGTTGGATCAGACCAGCCATCTCCATCGGTATCTCTGCATCCTAATCGATCCATTAATGAGGTGCCTCTATCTTCTGGACATGCATCTCCCTGATTGCCATCAACTGCATCACCAAAGCCATCACCGTCAGTGTCGCGCCACTGAGTTGGCTCATGAATAAACGAGTCTCCAAGATCTGACCAGCCATCACCATCGGTATCTATGCAACCCCATCTATCGCCGCCCTCCTCTGGACCTACCGAGGTACCTGCACTATCAGCGCAAACATCTGCTGTGGTGCCTAATGGATTGTCGCCTCTTCCATCGCCATCGCGGTCATGCCATTGGGTCGGGTCTAGTGCCCATGCATCGCCATTACCTCCGGGACTGGCAAGCCAATTTGCCGTCGAATCTGACCAGCCATCACCATCTGTATCCGGACAGCCCCATCGGTCAAATGTGGAGTAACCTACGGTTGTTTTACAGCTATCACCACGATATGAAGGACGCCAAGTTTGGCCATCAAAATACTCAATATTGTCACCAAATCCATCAGAATCGGTATCATGCCATTGACTGGACTCGTCTGGGAACGCATCAGCAAATCCATCCGGGTGAGCAATCCAACCCGCTGCTGGGTTGGAGTAACCATCTTTGTCAGTGTCCCTGCATCCGAGTCTGTCTAATCTAGAAATCCACCCTGATTCTACCTCTTCTGGAGAAGAATAAACGCACACATCGCCTTCAAAGCCGGTTTGATTATCGCCATAACCATCACCATCAGTATCTCTATGTTGGGAAGGTATCAGTGGGAAATCATCGATCTGAGAGGCCCCATAAGTTTGGTTATCGCCCCACCCATCACTATCAGTATCACGCCACTGGGTTGGGTTTTCTGGGAAATCATCGACCCTTGCTGCACCAAAGGTTTGGTTATCGCCCCAGCCATCTCTATCGGTGTCAAGCCATTGAGTAGGTTCTGTTGGGAATGCATCTGAACCGTTATCTATGGTCCAATTTTCATCGCCATCAGAAAAACTGTCGCGGTCTGTATCAGGACAACCATAGCGGTCAGAGAATGAAGTGCCGGTAATGAATGGACAAGCGTCAGGTGTACTAGCAACGTCTAGCCACTGACCAATACCCCACGCGATGTGTGTTACGTTCCAAGCCGGGTCATCCCAATTATCGCCGTAACCGTCACCGTCGGTATCTGTCCATTGAGTGTGGTCGGAAGGGAAGGCATCTGCAAGACCAACTGGATGAGCAAACCACTCGCCAACACCAAATATGCCACCTGGATCTGAATCTGAGAAACCATCGCCGTCTGAATCTAAGCAACCAAACCTATCGCTGTATGATTGTCCGGAATTATAAGGACAGAAGTCTCCTTGATAGCCGTCCAAATTATCTCCGAACCCATCATTGTCTGAATCCAACCACTGTGATGGTTGGCTAGGGAAAGCGTCGGCACCATTGTTCGGACTCCACCCCACTTCTGGGTCGGAGTAACCGTCTGAATCACCATCAA